>OFFV01000110.1_pt1 | contig 71471 bp, 61 predicted proteins | sample 1521461 | NCBI WGS metagenome assembly OFFV01 (sample SAMEA3504120, study PRJEB24116) | mouse gut metagenome | biome: mouse gut; feature: mouse-associated habitat; material: faeces | place: Denmark | collected 2011 | reverse complement strand
TAGAAATTTCGTTTTCTTCCTTGCCGGAGCTACCGCATATGGCTTCAACAAGAGCCGGAAACAGAAATTTGTTATGTCGTTTACTATATTTCCCGATATCCTCTGCGATTCTCAAGAAAAAAATAAAAAAGCAGAGCAAACTGTTGTGGGTTCTTTCTGAACTTTGGGTAATCAAATGCTTAAAAAACTGGCATCACACTTTCTGATGCCAGTCTTTTTACAACAAAGCTTGTAGGCTGAATCCATCTGTTTGAGGCATAAATGCCAATTTACATTTTTTTGCCAGATTGACTAATCCACTTCTACCGTATACAATACGTTTGAGGAGTTTGAATTTGTTGTTGTTTCCTTCAACAAATCCAGAACTTTCAGGATGGGATATCGCATTCTTGACCGGGGCGATATCCCTTTTTATTCCATTACAAAATCCTGCCAGCTCTCCAACACTGTACTTTTCCAGAAATTCATCCACTTTCTCAGGGGCATTTCCCATCAGGATTGCATGAAATTCTCTGAATTCTCCTTCCACACGGGAGACTACCGGAAATTTTTCTTTTATTAGCTCTATGTATTTTCCTAATTCTTTATCCTTTTGAACCTTGGGATTGCATGTCAGCAGATATTTTAGGATCTCCGTGCGTTTAAAGCAGATCACATCTGGAGGCATGACATTCTCCATAAGATAATGCGCATTGAAAGGGATTCGTCCTGGAAAATTGTTTTTCCCAATTAAATAAATATACTTTTCTAGTTGCTTTGTGCTTTCTGCGAAATCTTCCCGTTCCCGGATATAAAAATATATCGTTTCATTGCTGTGTCCATCCAGCATCATTTTGAATATGACATTTAACCATTTGTTCATAGGAGATTTTCGTTTTTTATAGTTTTTAGGAGAATCCATGCCTTCGATTTCACAAGTGCTCATATGGATATACCGTTTTGCGGTAGGGACCGATATTTCAAAATGTTCTGCAACCGTTGTTATCTTTTTCTTTTCAAGGGTTTTCCAAAACCGCTGGACTTCCAGTATCAGCTCCCGTTTTTTTTACGGTTCTGGGCCTGATCTTTATATTGCTTTCTGGAAAGGTAGTGGTTTTTATTGTCATATAGCTGTTGCGAACCATCCGGGTTCGTGGGTGGTGTATTATCATAACACAGTGTGGCGAGATATTTTTTGTCAGGTTCCTTTTCCTTCCATATTTTTTCAGGTTCCTGATCGAGTATTTCGCTATCCTTTATGTAGATGCTGGAAGGCATTTCTGCGTTGAATATGTCTTTGAGATATTCAAGCAGATTTTGCAACAGATGGAAACGGTCTGCCACCTGGACACAATCCGGCAGCACAGTATTGATTGCAGTCGCATAAGCACTTGCCCGGTCACGTGCAACCAGCCGTATTTTTTGATGGCTTTTGAGCCATTCCATTAATGTTTCCGCATCCCGCCCCTCAAGAAGTGCAATCAGATGATGGTCTTTCAAATCATAAACAGCGGTCGCGTAAGTCTGTCCTTTCCGTATCGCAACGTCATCTATGCCAACTTCTTCCACATCCGGATGATCGATAAATTCTATTCTGTCATACAGGCGCTGGATTGTATCGTTGCTGACTTTAACGCCGAGAAGAGCCAATACCTTACTGGCTCCTTCATTACTAAGGAACATAGCTACACCAAGGATCAGGGAATTGAGTGCATCCGTGCGAACCTGGGAAGCTTTTGCAAAAGGAAGGTCTTCCATAAACACTTTGCAGTCACAGGAAGGATTTTCGCATTCATATTTGTAAACATTTGCATGCAGGAGAGTTTGTTTGCAATGGATAGGCGTATCCTGAAGAACCCGTTGATAGGTTGCGTGCAGTTTATTGCTTTCCTGACCGCATACAGGGCACTTACAGCTGTGCGGTTTTGATTTTATAAAAAGATGCAGGGTATTCTCATCTTCTTTATGATCATATACATAATGGTTGTTTCCTAATAGAAATGAATAATTATCTGTTTCATGATACTTCATAGATATCACCGCCGATTTTATGATAATACTATTATACCAAAAATAAGAAATATTTGTCCGTAAAAAAACAGGTATATGAAACACCTGTTTTTTCATGAAATACCCAAAGTTCAGAAAGAACCATAAAAAGACCTTGCCGATATTCAGTTACACATCTGAACCCGCACTCTCGTGCGGTTGTCGCGACATTCGTCAAATGGAAATGCAAGCATTCCCATTTTCCTCATTGCTCGCGCAAATCAGCAAGGTTTTCTTATGCCATTGATGTAATTATTTTGTGCGTGATATTGAAAATGTTGCCAAATCGTTGCCAGAACCTAAGCAAATTTGCTTGCAACCCGCATAAACACTAGGTTCTTAAATCCCATTTCATCACTCGAACTCAATCGTAGCAGGCGGCTTAGGACTCATATCATAGCAAACCCTGTTCACATTCTCCACCTCTGCCAATATTCTCTCTGTTATCCGCTCCAGCACGTCCCAGTCCACCTTTTCCACGGAGGCGGTCATGGCATCCACTGTGTTGATGGCCCGGATGATCACCATGTACTCAAACACCCTGGCATTATTCTTCATGCCCACCGATTTGAAATCCGGCACCACCGTAAAATATTGCCACACCTTCTTATCCAGTCCAGCCCTTGCAAATTCTTCCCGCAGAATAGCGTCGGATTCCCGCACTGCCTCCAGTCTGTCCCTGGTGATCGCTCCCAGGCATCTCACGCCCAGGCCGGGGCCGGGGAAGGGCTGACGGTAAACCATGTCATGAGGCAGACCCAGTTCCACCCCGCAGGCCCGCACTTCATCCTTAAAGAGTTGCTTTAACGGCTCCACCAGTTCAAACTTCAGATCCTCCGGGAGGCCGCCTACATTGTGATGAGACTTTACCATCTTCGCCGTTTTGGTTCCGCTCTCGATGATGTCGGGATAGATGGTCCCCTGTCCCAGGAAGTCAATTCCCTCCAGTTTTCTGGCCTCCTCCTCGAAAACGCGGATAAACTCGCCGCCGATAATTTTCCGCTTCTGCTCCGGGTCAGACACGTTTTCCAGCTTGCCCAGAAAGCGCTCTGACGCATCCACATAAACCAGGTTGGCATGGAGTTCATCACGGAACACCTTCACAACACTCTCGGATTCGTTCTTACGCATCAGTCCATGGTTTACATGCACACATACCAGCTGCTGGCCGATGGCCTTAATCAGCATGGCGGCCACCACAGAAGAGTCCACACCGCCGGACAGCGCCAGAAGCACCTTCCTGTCCCCTACCTGGCGACGGATCAGTTCAATCTGATCCTCTATAAAATTCTTCATATTCCAGTTCGCCTCGGCCCTGCATTCCTCAAACAGGAACTTTTTCAGGGTATCTCCGTCGGGCAGCTCCGCAAATTGGGCAGCGCATTTTGATTGAGGATAATCAATGGATAACATAGGATATCCCAGTTCGTACAATTCCGGCCGAACCTGTACCTCCTGTCCGTCCACCACACGGTTTTCTCCGCCGTTCAGGATAATGCCCTTTACATTGGGAAGCGTTTTCAGTTCCTCCACTGTGATGTCGTGGGGATGAATCTCACTGTATACACCCAGATCACGAATTTCCCGGGCGATTACTGTGTTCTGCGTACTGCCTAAGTCCAGAATTACGATCAAGTCCTGTTTCATTAATAGCGTTCTCCTTCTCCTATTGTCGCGTTCTCCATTTTCCGCAAAGTATTTTTGCCGAAGCCAGATTGAAACCATGAATCATCCCTTGCGGCTTAGCTGTCTCCATTATAAATTCTGATAAAAGATATTGCAATCATTGTTTTATCAAATGGGCAAAAACATTTCATCCACAACAATGCCTTGATATTGCATAGTTCTTTCACGTGCTCCAACTGTGCTGTTTATATACACAAATCTTCCCTGATGTGATAGAATTGAACAAAACACTAGCGAAAAACACACAATCGAAAGTATTAACATCACTATTGGAGAAAAATAAACATTTACGGAATTTGCATGGCAGATCAAAAACCCCCCCTGGAATTGCAAATGCTTCGGATATCGGATGTACTGCCTTGCTATGCAATATGGACAACAAGTTAGGCATAAATTTTGAAGCGGAACAATACAAGCACAGGTTCTTCATCCGCAATCAAAATATCCTTTAAAACGCTCTGCTCGATTACAAAATGAGGAATTTATGAAAAAGATATTTAAAATGCCCACACCCGTTAAAATCACAGGACGGACTTCAAGTATCACCAATGCATTTGTAAATGGGATTATACCCGTAATTGAACCTACGGACGAAGAAATCGAAGATGTATTGCAAACGCTGGGAATGGACAAAGAGCATATCACCTGTGTATATTGTGGTAATTCATATACAGAATGGGATCATTTTCGCCCTTTGGTAAAAAATAAAATGCCTACTGGTTATATCTCCGAAATTCACAATCTGGTTTCTTCTTGTGGAAAATGCAATCAAAGCAAAGGCAATATGAACTGGAAAACATGGATGTTGGGGACAGCTCCTCTTTCTCCACATTCACGCCAGATCCCGGATATAGAATATCGTATTGCCAAATTAGAAGAATTTGAACGGCATTATACGCCTGTCCAACTGGATTTCGAAAAAATTGTCGGTACAGAAATTTGGAAACAACATTGGGAAAACTGCCGTAAACTACATAGTTTAATGCAGGAAAGCCAGAAGCATTCAGACACAATTAAGAAACTAATAAATGTCTCTATAAATAATTAGAGCCCTTTGAGAACCAGACAACATGGATCAACGCCGGAAATGCCCATCTTACCAGCATTTCCGGCGTTCTGTCCTGTGGTCGCAAAACTCATTTTTCCCGTATGCAGATTTTATTTTTTCCTCTTCCTCCCCCATTCTACCACATCCTCTCTATGGTTTCCACCCTCTTTTCTCCTCCCTCTTCCTCTGAAACCAGCTGGAAAACCTCTCCGAAAGGCTCCTAAAACCCCAGAAAAATCTCCCAGAAAAACATCTCAGAACACACTTCCTGCCTCCTCCCTCCCCAAAAGGAAAAGCGAGAAAGTCCCCGAAAAACCTTTATTTCTGTGCTTTCTAAAGGGTTCGGGGGAGGAAGAAACCAGAAAAGAAAAGGATGAGGAAGAAAAAAAGCCAAGGGCTATTCGATGGCCGGAAAAGGGTAAGCGCGGAGGGGAGAAAGACACCCAGCGAGGCCCTGATTTTTACTTATCTTTTCTTCCGCCACAGGAAAAATTAAAATCTGCGGGGAGGAAAGATTAGTTCTGCAAGAACATATCCGTTACTCATTTACAGTTTCGACACAAGAAGCTTCTTATCCGTTTCTGAAATCTTCATCGCTTCCATAGCCTGCTCCGCCGTCCACTTCATCGTTTCCATAAGATTCTTAATTAAACTGACCTTTTCATCTAAAACTCTTTTCTCTGCCAAATCCTCAAATGCCTGACACATTATTTCACGACCTCCTTCCGTTTCCTTGAAATACTTCACCTGTTTTGCCAATATTGGATAGAACATATCGGCAGAACTCGAACATCTAAAGTCATGCATCAGCTTTCCGACTGGATCATTGTCATCCTTATAGCTGCCATTTACATATATGATATGGGAACCATCGCCAAAATATGTGCCTGTCTCTTCAATCATTCGTTTGACATGATACAGAGGACAGCCTGCTCCCATAACATCGCTTGCCGTTATGAATATTACATAAGAATCATGGATTTCCTTGAACTCCTGCCTCGCCTTCAACATTTTCGTGTCAATCATGCTGCTATGGAACCTTGCCCTGTGAACATCCGCCCCTGCCGATGCCCGCTGGACCTCAATGTCATAAACCTTATCTTCCTTATCCACCGCATAAATATCTATAGTAAGGGAACGGCCGTCTGGCAGCAGATTTTTATACTCCCTCTGAGCCACCACTTCCAGCACTTTTAAATCATCCCGCTGCAGGATTACATTCAGCAGCAGCTCCGTGGCCTCTATGTTCCTGTCAAACACTAATGTCATAAGGTTGTCATCCAGAAGAGATAATGTCTCTATTGCCTTTAATGTTTCTTTTCGCTTTACATCCGCTTGATTCCCTGAATTCATCATGCCACCTTTCTTTTCACAAATTATCATACCATGGTTTCCCACTTTTTTCAATCGAATCCTTCCCTGCATCTGGCAATATACCTACTTTGATTACCGATATATGGATTTGATTTAAAAGCTATTTTTTGCTCCACGATCTTCCAAAAAGTTCATCTCCGTTTGTACCTAACTGTAAAACCCTATTATTTTTCAATATAGCTTGACTTCGTTCACTGTATGACCAAACCTTGTCCAATGCAATGAATACTTGCTTTTCTGATGCATTATATAATTCAAGTATTTTTTCTATAGCGACATCTTCAATTTGCTTTAGCAGTACAGAATCATGCACTAAAAATGGCAGACAGGTCAATTTCATAATACTTAGGTCAAATAGTATAACTCCACGATAACATGTGCCAGTTCCTGTATCATCTATCGTTTCAAAAATATATTGGTTTTTGTTAAAAGAAATAGTTGGCGGAATCTTTTCACCATTATATATTTCATTGTTTAATTTTGCCATCTCAATGTTAAGCATGTTCTGCAACTGAGCAAGCTGCTGGCTTCTCATTATATCTTTTCGTGCATCAGCATACTGTTTTTCTTTATGTAGAATCGCTCTATTATCATAATAGTTATTTTGACTTTCTAATTCTTCTATTTCCTTTTGAATTTCCGCAAACTTGAACAATATTGTCCGTGACAAATTGGGAATCTCAGATATCTCCTTAATCTTTTTCTCCACTTGCTCCTTATTCTGTTGCAGCAATTCAATAAAACTCTGAATATGTTGGATTTCTTCCATAATCTCTTGTTTTAAAACACTATCTATTTCTTTATGAAATTTTTGAATTTCCTCTAATCTTCTCAGCTTAATCTCAGGGAAAAAATCTTTCAAATCAGCAAGGTCGGATTCGTTAATGAGCCCTGCAGATTGTCTTGTAATGAGTATAATTTTGAATTCTGCAGTCTCAGTTTCCTGTTATACTCTGCAAGTTCCCTTTTCAGGCTTAATATCATCCCTGCTTTTTCAGAGTCCATATCTAATAAGTTATTGCTTAATTCATATGCTATTGTTTCCTTTTCCTCTTCCAATTTATCTATTAACTTGTCATTTCCCTTTCGTTGTTTAACCTTTATATTTGATATAAACTGATAATCTTGAGCATTTTTAAATACCATATACTTAGCACTTTTTTGCTTGGCTAATTCTTCCAATTCTTGTATGACACCATATAAACCACGTAGCTTTCTCTATACCTATCACAATCACACACTGTGGCAGGCAGTGAAAATACTGCGCATATACTTATGTAATCGGCTGGGCCGAGGAGATCCGAATACTCCTCGGCAGCACAGCCTTTAACGAAAACGTGGCATTTGGCTATATCGTTATCGTACACGATATAAATCCTCTCGACAAGCGTTTGGATGAGTGTAACCAATACTTCGGGTGTAGCTCCATCGGCAAAGGCACGGAATGAAAGTAACCGCTTCTTCATATCAGCAATTTCTTCTGTCATATGGGCGTCACCGTTCTTTTCTTGCCGTAAGCGAATGAGGATTTGTTCCTTCTTCTCTAACTCTTTAGAGAGTTCCTCTATATCTTCTTGGATATACTTGCGGATATTGGCGTCTGCCTGACGCATATTCCGCACTTGTGCCGCAATTTCGCTTTTGATTTGTTCGACCGCTTTTTCTGTTTCCTGATACTTAAGTGCGCCTGTATCTGCACGAAGCAAATGAGTAAACTTTGTGCTTGCAAGCTCATAATAATAAGGATTTTTCTGGTCGCTGAGTTTTGAAAGCTGCTCAACAATAAACTCGTCCATTTGGACTCCATCAACAGCCTTAAACGTACAGGTCTTTTTGCGAAAGCCAGGGCAAACATACTTAAAGCGAGGCTTTCCATTACTCCAACGATTGGATTCCGGAACTACCCGCAGTGGTTTACCGCACAAAGGACAATACAGCACACCGGAAAGCAAGGCATTTGTTTTGCGATGAGGTCTGTTGTATCTCTCCGCAATCGCTTTCAAAAGTCCTTGGGCATCAATCCAAGTGGAGGAAGGAATAATCCCTTCATGTTTTCCCACCGATACAATCCATGCTTCAATCGGCTTGTCCTCTTTACCTGTTACAAAACGTGGGTGCATAAAGGTCGAATTGTCATCTTCGATTTTGTACTGATCCGTTTTGTTGTAGGCCGAGATACCGTGCTCACCGTTGAATTCTCGGATATCCCCAAACAGGTTTGCTCCATTCTCCAGAAAGTAATTATATGCTCTCTCATCGGCTGTGCAGTATATGGGATTTTTCAAGATGTCTTTTACGGCGAGCACTGTAAATTGTGCTCCGTTTTTAGTTGTGTATTCCTCGTTTAACTCCTTGGCTGTAGCATTGAGAGAGCGAGTTTTTAGGAAGTAAGAAAAGAGCTTTTGTACCAACTGTTTTTCCTCTGGAATGGGAACAAGGAAGCTGATGGCATTTTTATTACGACCACTTCCAGTGGAAATACGCTGAGCAGTAAATCCCGTGGGTGTAGTGCCACCCATCCATCGGCCATCTTTGGCCAACTCCATCAGGTTATCCTGTATGCGTTCTGTAAGAATGTCACGTTCAAACTCAGCAATGATCGCCAGTACCTGAATGATAATTTTCGAGGTGCTGATTTGGGTGTTGATGTTGTTGGAACAAACAAGGAGGGCCACATTATACCGCTCAAAAAATTCCAGCAGTTTCATCAAATCAGAAGTCTTTCGGCTGATTCGATCCAGCTTGTAACAAGCCACGGCTCGAATCTTTCCCATTTCTATGTCATGCAGGAGTCTTTGAAAATCGGGACGATCAGAGTAGTAACCACTCAGACCCTTATCTTCATACTTCAAAAAATCATAATCCTCTGGTAAGGAAAGCTGGCTGGTAGCATAGTCGGCGCTCTGTTTGAATTGAACGCCTATGCTGTCGCCTTTATTGGTGAGCCTGGATTTTCTCGTATAAACTGCAACGCCTCTGTCGTCATTATCAAATTTGATTCTACTTTTTCTTCTCAAAGCTTGGTATTCTCCTTCCCGGGGCAGATATTACAGCCTGCCCCTTGCGCTATGATTATAGGAGCACTCTTATTCTTGTTCAAAGGTGCGATTGTCCGTTTTCAAGGCGGAAACTAATGTCTTAATTTCTTCCGTGTCCAGATCCCGCAATTCACGGGCGAGGAACTCGGCACGTTTCTCAGTGAACTGGCGCAGGGATTGTTCGCTGTCTTTCCCGGTGTGGAATACGATCTCCATAGGCTGCTCTCTGCTCATTGGTGCCGCTTGACCACTTCATAATCAAAACCGGGCCGCTGGCCGCAGTAGGTGCAGATGTCCTTTTCCACCCCGCCAGGGTGGACCCGGCGCAAATAATAAGAGCCTGTACCATAGAAATTGTTGGCACAGGCCGGGCAAAGGCACATGATTAAGTTTTTCGGTGTTTCTTCGATCAATCCCACACTGACAGCCAGGGCGCGGTTGAGCCGGCGAATATGCTGTTCCTCCAGATGTCCGATGTACGTTTCCAGCCTTCTTTTATCAATGGTGCGGAGCTGCTCCATCAGCAGTCCTCTTTCTTGAAAACGGCATAAGAAAAGCAGGGAACCTGTTTCAAGATTTCCTGCTCGGTGGTGCCGCCGGTGGGCGACTGGTATTCAGTTTTGAAAGTACAAGTTAAGGTGGCCAGATGATGACCCCCACGAATCCTCCTTCTCTAACTAACGGAATTCATCGTAGTACCTACTGCCATTCCAACCAATGTTATTCAAAATATCCATTCAAATAATCAGCCGTGTCCTCACTCACTTCAAAAGTCATATCGAACCCGCCAATTTCAAAACTGATATAAGCTCCATTGTATAGGGTGATGGCAGCAATATCATATAGCGTTCCATCGGTGTCCGTCTGCCCCAGTTTGATTGTTTCCTCTTGTGCTAATCCAAAAGAACCAATTTCAGACGCTTCATCTGGCAGCGTTTTTAATTCCCATTGGTCTAAATCCAGCGCCGAAACAAAATCTTCTATTTCCGCTGTATCAGGAGAGATAACAGCTATTTCCTGCGCCTTTGAAATATCATCTCCATAATCGGAAGCATTTGTATTTTCGTTGGCTTGACAGCCACAAAGGAGTGCCAGTATTGCCACTAATGTAACCAATATTTTTTTCATAATATCCTCACATTCTTTTCTGCTGATAGGCTTCATTCATAATCAATAGCCGATAGGCACGAACAAGGCCAGACATATAAATACATAAAAATGTTCCAATTCCTGCAACAATCATTCCCACAGCTAAAGCAATCGTATCTGCAAAGAGTAATTCTGCCGGAACAATTAAGGGTAAAAACAGAAAGCCCAATGCAATTAAGGCAATTCCGATTAAGTTAAATAGTTGAAGGAATTTCTTTTTCTCTGCGTATACTGTATTTAATTCCGCCTTTACGGTCTTGTCAAATAGTAGTGGCTCCTTCCAGAGTTTTCTATATGGATTATCTGTTAATTTGACAGAGAATAGGAGAACAATCCCCGCAATCAATATCAGCATAAACAGAAGCATGGAAATATCCGAAAGCATAAACGAGAGTGCAAGACTTCCAACCATGACACCTATGGCAATCGCAATTTTAAGATATTTCCGTTTTGATACAAAAGGAAACCATCTGCCATTTCCCGGCTTACATATATTCCTTGTTCCGCAGCAGGTTCTGGTGTCTGTGTACCCTCATCATTCAATAAATAGTCAAGTGTCACATTAAAAATTTTACTCATGCGAACAATCTTTTCTGTTTCCGGGTAGCCGTTGTCACGCTCCCATTTGCTGATAGCCTGTCTGGATACGCCCAACTGGTAGGATAGGTCCTCCTGTGATAGTCCAGCTTCTTTCCTCAGCTTTTGTATTTTTTCCCCGAAGGTCATATCGGTGTCCTCCTTTCGCTACCAGTATACGATTTTTACCGATAGCACACCACCAAATTGCGGTTTCTTTTCCGCAACGGGCGGTTGCAACCACAGAAATCAGTGGATTTTTCTCGTTTTCAAAACAAATAGTGTTGCCGACTTCATTATACTATGACGGGCCACTTTTAGGAATAGATGAATTGTAAACTTGTCGGACGAGAACAGGGGTTCGGGGATATTCCCCAACAAGCAAAATCCCCGGCAGGGGTAGCTGGTTCAGGGATTTTCCCGTATTTATAGGCTCTTTGGGATAATCAGGGTTTCTCTATGGAGCCTTCCAACAAAGCCCTGAGCTTTTTAAGGACCTTCATTTTCCGAACATGAACAGCATTGCGGTACATGCCAAGCTCGTCTGCATATTGCCGTTCTGTCTTTTCCTCAAAGAACAGTGCCTGGATCAGCGCACGTTCCTCTGGAGCCAGCAGGGAAAGCGCGGTATGTAGCCTGTCCGCTTCCAGCTTGTGAAGCACCACGCTTTCCACACTTTCCTGCTCGTTGGAGAATTGCTGGGCATTTTCATCCACCAGCCGGTCCAAAGAATCTTCGCGGCTGGGGATGATCTGCACCACTTGGCCCTCCTTTCCGAGAACAGACCGCTCGGTTTTCAAATCGTTCTCAAAATAGCGCATTTTCCGGTCGCCCTGCATATAGGCCCGGTACACTTCATCCGTGACCTCAACATATTGGCCACGAATCCATATTCTTTTTTTATCAGCGTCCACGCTGTTTTACCTCCGATCAGTCTGAATTGCGAGAAATTCAGACTGGCCGGCGGCCCCTACAACGTGGGAACGGGGTTCCTCTATATAGAAAAACGCACCTGCAGAATGGGGTATTACCCCAAACGGCAAGTACGTTTCTTTTTAGTTCGTGTAAATCATGGCATGATAGTTCAGTGAGAAGGGCATAGTATCCCGTTGAAAAACGGGAAGTTTTTTTGACCGTACACCGTCAAGCAGGCGGCCTACGACATAGAATCATACTCGCTGCTTCTAATAAGCAGCGGTGCGAAGGATGACCAACGCATGAAATATCCCTCCAGGCCAAAACGTGGTCTGGAGGGATGGGCATGACAAACCACCCTGCCAAAACCTCGTTTTTTTTATTGGCAGGGCCATCTATACGATTCGTGTCAATTCACTTTCTTCCGCACTGTCAGTTCTCTAAAATTTGAACTACTATGCCATTATAAATCTGGCATAAATCCGTAAAATAGAAAGAGAGGTGAACTGAAAGTGCAGAATCAACATGAAACACTTGGTGAGATCATCAAGAACGCCCGCATGAAAGCAGATATTACGGTCGAAGATCTGGCTGCCAAGGTCGGAGTAACTGAGAGATTTATATATTGTATCGAGAACGAAGGCAAAAAGCCCAGCTACGACATCCTCTATAAGCTAATTCGGGAGCTGTCCATTTTACCCGATCGGATTTTCTTCCCAGAAAAGCAGATTGAGGATTCCGAAATGGAAAACCTTGTCCGGATGCTGTATAACTGCGACGAGCGTTCTATGCAGATCATCAAAGCCACAGTTAAGGCAGCATTAGACAGCCAGCCCAGAGAGTGAAAAAAGCCGATGTCCGTGGGAATGCTCATGGGTTCATCGGCTCTGCGTCTATGCGTCTGGCTCTTTGATGACAACAATATGTAATTGTTTTGCCTGGCTCAAGCTCTCTCGTTTACATTTTGGGCAGTAGAAAGGATAATTGAGCAAAACCGTATCCTCCCTATTCGGTCACGGGTTTTATTCCCGTAGACGGGACAATCCACTCTGTTTGCTGCATGGGAATCACCTCCATTCTCCTGTTTTCAAGACATGGCCGAGGGCCTGCTGCTTTGCAAGTCCGCCGGCGTGTCTTTTTTATTCTTCCTTTTCCCGGAATCCCCAAGCCTCAAAATCCGTATCTTCATCCTCTGGTTTAACTTCCTCGGCATAATCGGGACCGATGGCCTCTGCCGAGGCGTTGAGCATATAGGACGTGACCTGTACTGGCGCTTCGCTCTGGATTGCCAGCCCCCTGCGGGCAGCCTTGCCGCAAAACACCATGGCGGCGGCAAAGGCAAAATACTGCACACAGCTTGTTAAGTAGAGATTCACAATGGCCAGTTCATTTCCCTGCACAGGGACGCCCTGCTCAAGCTGCCGGGAAATGTTTTGATGACAAGCCGCCAAGGAAATAAAGGCCGTAATCAACAGCACCACAGCAAAAACGTAGCAGGCCACAGCGAGGATGCTGCCCTTTTTGGAGGGCTTAGAAAACTCGTCCATCATCTTGCCCTCCTCTCGTTGCGGGGAGCATTGTTTCTGCGGCATTGGGGTTGGGCGTTTCCATCCTGAGTACGCTCCAGCACCTGCAGCTCACCTTTTTTCAGCCGGAACACCACATCGGCCTGCTTCGCCAGCTCATTGGAGTGGGTAACGACCACCACACACTTGTTCATCTTGTGGGCGCTCTCTTTGAGAATTTCCGTGATGTCCTGGGCGGTGTCCTCGTCAAGATTGCCGGTAGGCTCGTCAGCCAGAATCACCGGGGCCTCGCTTGCCAGGGCGCGGGCGATGGCTACACGCTGCTGCTGGCCGCCGGAGAGTTTCAGCACATTTCGCTTGGCTTCTTCTTTCGTCAGGCCCAGGCGCTCCAGAATGGGCAACGGCGGCAGCTTGGAGGTCAGCGATACATTCTCTGCGGGGGTCAGATAGTCGATCAGGTTATACGCCTGAAAGATAAATGCCACATGGTTTTTCCGATGATTAGACAAACCGGTTTTGGCAATATCTTGTCCTTCAAAACAAATTTGGCCGTTGCTGGGGCTATCCAGACCACCGATCAGGGAGAGCAGGGTGGTCTTACCGCAGCCGGAAGGACCCAGGATTGCGTAGAGTTTGCCCTGTTCCAGTTGTCCGCTCACGCCCCGAAGGACAGGCTGCTTGCCGTCATAACTATATTTCAAATTGGAAAATTCTAAAATGCTCATATCAACATACATCTCCTTACATCCAGTCATCAAAAAAATCGTTCATCCATTCTTCGGAATCTAAGCCCCCAGAAGGAGAATCCACGCTTACATTGTTTATATCGCTTAAAGTGATTTCACACGATCCGCTTGTGCCATCCCCAACAAGTATGATTCTTGCTGTACCCTTTTTCAAATCGACGGAAGTGCTTTGCGTATCATCACCTTCTAAAAGGGTGGTAATTTTATTGTCCTCGGAAACAAGCAGGACTTTGAATTTTCCGCTGGACAAATCTGCCGAAAGGTCAATAGAAATAGATGTATCTTCTGCTGCATTGAGCATCCAAATGGTGTCTTTTCCGTTGAACCCTTGAAATTCTCTTTTCAGAGAAGTGTCCGTACTTCCGGTGTCTACACATTTTTGGTAGGTATAACTATCCTCATTAGAAAGGATCAAGTTGCGATCATTATATGAGGAATTTCCACAGGCAGATAAGATCAATGTGAAAATCAGAGCCGAACAAAGCAGCATAACTATTCTTCTTGTGCGCTTCATAGTAGTCCTTCCACATCCAGAAAGGCCGGAAACGGCATACCTTTTTCCCGCTCCGATTTGGGAGCTGCTTTTTTTATCAAAAGAATTTGACAATTCTGGTAATTCCGAAATGCTCATAATCTTAAATCCTCCATTTAGCTCATTTTGCTTAATATCTCTTTGGGCTGTAAGCGAAACACTGGGATGTTAGACATTCCCACAGAGAAGGCTACAACTAAGGTTCCAATTCCACAAACAGCCGCAAAGTTACGAACAGTTATTTCCACTTCCAGAGAAGAGGCGGTATCGCTGGCGATTGTTTCGGTTTGCGCGGAGACATTTTGCAGGAGAAGATCACCCGTTACATCCGCAACGACTTGGCCAGCAAAGAAAGAAATGCCAAATGCCAGCACAGCGATCATCATGACCTCTGCAAAATGTTGCAGAAATATCTGCGTCTTTCGGTATCCCATAGCCAGCAATATACCTGTTTCATGAATACGGCCCTTAATCCAAAGACTTAGAATTAAAGACAACACCAGGGCACTGCCAATAATTAAGCAGGTCAACAAGGACGATACCAGGGCAGACATATTTTCCAAAGGTGCCGCTGTTCGCTGATATTCTTCATCGGCAGTTTCTACCGCAAAATCATCCCATGCAATATTGGCGTTTTCTTTTGCAGATTCAATGGTATTACTAAGCTGAGCCGGATCTTTCACATAAAATTCCAGTCGTTGATATTCTCCTGATTCCCCATTGGAATCGTCAATGAAAATTCGGTTCTGATAAAGAGAGGGTGGCGGTACAAGCCCCGCATTAAGTTGTGGTTCCTTGATTTCGTAGATACCTACAATAGAGAAGGGGCTGGATGTTTTTTCTTGCGAAGATTGAAGCCAGATTTGATCTCCAACTTCTAAATTGTTAAGTCCTGCAAGTTCTTTACTTATGAGAACAACATTTTCATCTGTCGGCAGAATGTGACGCCCTTCGGTGATCTGAAAGGTTCCTTTTGAAAAAAAGCTGCTTTTTTCAGAGTCCGTATTTATTTCACTGGTAACAGTATGAAGTAATGTTTCATCATCATCGTATTGATTATTGGTCTTTACCGGTTCCAGATATTCTCCATTGGCATTGGTCAGTATTGCCTCTCCAATTTGAGAAGCATTGTAGCTTTCAATATTAGGAGTTTTTAAGACTTCTTCAATCACAGAATCATCTAACGGCGCACCGACATATTGAACGCCACTGCTTTGATTTTCACTGGCTATAAAGTTTTCAGATTTAGATTTGTCCACCACTAACCCAAAACTACCACCAAGAGAGTGCCTTAGTTCTTGTGCTGCTGTATCGGCAGAATATTTAATCGAAAGCCCTACCAAAACAAAGGTTGAAACGACAAGCAGCACCATGAACAACACAATGCTTTTTCCCTTTTTACGGTGTACTGATAAAAAGGCTCTGCTTAAAGTGTTCATTATGTGACCTCCTAATCCATCTTTCCAAGCAGCTCTTTGGGCTTCAAACGGAAAATCGGAATAGAAGCTACCGTTACGGAGGCTATAATCAGCACCCCACCAATACCAAACACCCAAAACAGTGTTTGTGGCACAACTGTGACTGTCAATTCAGTGACAGATGTTGTGTTTGTAGGGATTTCAGGCAACATATAACCAAAGGAACCATCCTCACCAATCTCCGGTTCTTGTGTAACAGAATTAGTGGTATCGGTGTCCAAGAGAGCATTTCCCATTCCTTGTGCAACTGCTGTACTGGCAAAAAAAGAAAGGCTGAACGCTAATACGGCAACAATAAGAACCTCGGCCAGATGTTGCATTAAAATCTTTGCCTTACTAATACCAATAGAAAGTAAGATTCCGGTTTCATGAGTACGGCTCTTTGTCCACATGGTCAGAAGCAAAACTAATATGGCAACGCTTATGACTGTAGTAATCACAATAAGCGTCGTAATCAAACCTCCCAGATTGTCCAGCGGCAAAGCTGCAGATTCGTAGGATTTATTTTCTTCGGCCAACGTAAAACAATCCCAATCTATGGAATCCAGATTTTTTACATCTTCCATAATACTGTCCAACTTAGCCGGATCATCTACCTGATAATGAACTTTGTAATAGCCCTCAGATGACCAGGATAACAGTTCTACGCTTGTTTCCACATCCATCAAAACTGTATTTTCCAGCAAATCTCCCGGTGTTGAAAACATGGAAACTTGTTGTGTTGTCTTAGAATCAAAGATGCCGACAATGGTAACTGTTTCTTGCAATTTTCCAGCTTCTTCATCTCCGCCTGTAATTTGTGGATTCATAGCGATTACAAATTGGTCGCCTAATTTCAGATTGTTTGATTCCGCCAACTCTTTATGGATCAGCACAGCGTTGTGATCCTCGCTGGTAATCTGGCGTCCTTCAATCAACTCAAGGCTGCCACCAGTAAACATATCAGCTTCCGCTGTATTGGTGTAGCCATAAATATTTGCCTGTTTACTCAGTACCGGCTCATTGGCAAACATACTTCCTTCAATACTCTTTAACTTCAAATACTCGCCATCCATCGTTTTCAGATTTGCGGGGCCAATATTCTCTGCATTATATCCGCTTACGCCGGGAACCTCTGCCACTTTATCCGCAATTTCTTTTGTCAGGGATTCTCCCACATACGCCATCGCATAGGAACCGTTCCCAAGATCACGGCGTTCATATTTGCTCTGGTCGCTGTGATCTTCTTTCATGACAAATCCACCGCCTAAAGACTGACGCACATTTGCAGCCGCCTGGTCAGCGGTCTTGCGAATAGATACCCCGGAAATTACAAGTGTACCTACGACTAAGAAAATCATAAACAGCAAGAGCGTCTTGCTCCATTTTCGGACAAGATACAAAATTGTCCTTTTTCCCACATTCATAGAAGTGCCTCCTTTGCTTTGTTTTTCAGTATTTTAGCAGGCATATTTCTCATGGGTATGGAACATAGTTGTCATGGAGTTGTCAAAACACTGTCTGTATATTGATAAACAGATTTTTCGTTTTCTTGGTCTTTCGGCAAAAAAAGGCGGCGGCTCTAAAAAGCCACCGCCAGATCAAATAAGCGTGTCAGTATAGCTGCTGTACGACAGCTTTTTTGCCATCGTGCGGTAGCTAATCACTTATAGCCTGATTGTCTCATGAATATTCAAATCAGGAAGTCAAAACACTCCATGGGTCGTTCTATTTTACGTCCAATCATTATAAAAATCATCCATCCATTCTTCGGAATCTAAGCCATCAGAGGGTGAATCCACACTTACATTGCTTATATCGCTTAAAGTGATTTCACACGATCCGCTTGTGCCATCCCCAACAAGTATGATTCTTGCCGTACCTTTCTCCAAATCAATGGATGTATTCTGTGTACCATCACCTTCTAAAAGAGTGGTAATTTCGTTCTCCTCGGAGACAAGCAGCACTTTGAATTTTCCGCTGGACAGATTTGTCGAAAGGTCAAGGGAAATAGAAGCATCTTCTTGGGCATCGAGCATCCAGATGGTATCTTTTCCATTGAACCCTTGAAATTCTCTTTTCAGAGAAGTGTCCGTACTTCCGGTGTCCACACATTTTTGATAGGTATAGCTGTCCTCGTTAGAAAGGATGGAATTGCGGTCATTATATGAGGAATTTCCACAGGCAGATAATACCAATGTAAAAACCAAAGTCAAACAGAATAGTTTAATGATGTTTTTTGTGTATCTCAATGTAATCTCTCCTTATTTTATATTAGAACTTCTGTATAGCGGATAAATACACCATACACCTCCATTTTATCAATGGGTCAACCCTATCTTGTTTAATGAAGTCCTCTTTGTATTGGTACGTTGAGATAACTTCATTTTACGAAGGGGTTATTTGTGGGGCAGTTTATTGTAAATCTCATTCCATGCTCATACGGCATAAAGGAGTAAGGGATTTTGTAAGTATCCAAAAGTTTATGGGTGATATATAATCCAAGGCCATTTCCACCAGTTTCCCTGCTGCGAGAATAATCAGGCCGGTAAAACGCTTCAAACAAATGATTTAGGTCTTTCTCTGAAATCGGGACGCATTCATTTTCTACTATGATCGTGCCTTCTGAACAGATAACAGAGACTTTTCCACCACTGTTTGTATAATTCACAGCATTAGAGATAACATTGGAGATTGCCCGCTTTACAGCTTTGACCGGAATATGAACCACCCCGGCTTTTTCTGTTTCAATATAAAATACAATTCCCTTTGAATCTGCAATCAAGCGGTAGGAATTACAGACCTCATGGAGCAACTCAGAAAGCTGGACTTTCTTGATAGGTTCTTCTGGCTGTCCAGTCAATTTAGAGGCGTCAAGCACCTCTTGGATCATAGAAGAAAGCTGCAGCATTTTTTCTTTGCATACAGGGAGATAAGTATCTGTATCTTCAAATTTCCCCACACCTAAGATCATGCTGTCCAGCATAGTGCAAACTGCCGATACAGGCGTTTTCAACTCATGCGAAGCAGCTCGCATGAAGTCTATTTTTGATTGCTCCACTTCGCTAACATGGGCGATTTCTGCGTGCAGATGATCTATTGATGTCAAAAGTTCCTTATAAAGTGCGTTGATATTTTGAGATAACTGTCCGATCTCATCCTTTGTGCGAATTTCACAGACAGCATTTCTCTTTAATAACCTCATTTGCTCTGTAGTTTCTGATATTTTCTTGATTGGTGTAGAAAGCCGTCTGGAATACAAAAACGCCACAATAGCAGAAATAATAAAGCAAATCAACAAGTTAATAGGAAGGATCTCAAGAACAATGCCTTTTGTTTCATTTACCGGCTGCAATGTAACAAGAATAAGCAACGTACAATCTTCGTTATCTGCATTTTGAAACGAAAATTCCCGCTTTACAAATTGTGCTGTTAAGTAGGGAGCCAGGCCATCAATCCCTTGTTCAGCGCCCGTAACATTAGACTGAGCATCATTCGCTTGATCTCCGGGAGAGGCTTGAAAAGAATAATCTTTCCCGTTTCCATTCAGGGCATCTTCAATATAAAAAGAACCATAGACATACTGTTTATCTCCGCAGGTCAAGTTCACAAATGCCTTATTCTTAGCATACCGCTCCAAAACCTTATCTTCCGATAATTCTGAGGATTGTTGAAGCTGCTGTATTATTTCCTCCCCTATGCTTTCCGCAAGACTTTCTTTTTGGTTTGTATAAAAAGCAGGTATCAGAAAATACATCAACCCATGCCCAATTAACGTAATGATAATCATTAACATAAGGGTATAACAAAAAGTTTTTGGAAATAGTTTCATCGCACAGCCTCAAATTTATAGCCGATTCCCTTTACTGTTACAATACAGTCCAATCCTAACTTTTTACGAAGTCTGCCGATATATGTGTCAATCGTCCTATCATTCAATGGAACATCTGTCCCCCAAATAGAATCGAGAATTTGATCTCTGGTCAACACAACTCCTGTATGATCCACCAGAATTTTCAGCAACTGCACTTCTTTGGGTGAAATATCAATCAGCTTTCCTGCCTTTTCTGCTGAAAAGCCGGAGAAGTCCACTATAATATCTTTATAACTCCAAATATTTGCTGGTTCCGTTTTTCCAATACGCCGAAGAAGCGCCGTAATCCTTTTTCCCAGTAAAACGATGGAAAACGGTTTCGTTACATAATCATCTGCCAGATTGTCAAAACTCATAATCTGTGTATCCATGTTGTCCATCGCTGTGAGCATAAGAATTGGTATGCTGCTTGCCTGACGAATCTTTTTCAAAACATTCAGACCGTTTATTTGGGGAAGCATGATGTCCAAAACAACCAGGTCTATCTCTTTGCTATTGAACAACTCTAAAGCCTGTTCTCCATCGTATGCTGAAAACACGATGTGGCCCATATCCTGCAAATACTCACAAACAGATTCGTTTGTCAGGACATCATCTTCTACTATCAATAAGTTTGCCATTTCATCACCCTTTTTTATTTAGATATTAGCATTCCAATGTGTCATGTATATGAATTTTCCATATAAGCTGTAATAAAACATATCTTCGTGGATTCTTCATCCTCTATAACAAAGTCATTTTTGACATTGCTTGCCCCTCCAAGGGTGGTGCGACGTACAAAGGGGGGGGGTAGGTGGAAAAAGGGGCCTTTTTGAAAAGCCTCTTTGTTCATATTATACCTGAACTACACTGCAAGAACAAGTGTGCGAATTTGAATTTTGTAAAATGGCCGAGGGATTTCCATAGAGAAAACCTCTCGGCCAGAAAATAGTATAATTTAACCTGAATTATTCACGGCTGTGCTGTGAAAGTGGCTGAAAGCCACATAGTTACTGTATTTAAGCTGCTTATTGCATTTCATCTAATAAGTGAATAGAAAAAGAGACCAAATATGTGGTAAAATTTAGGTGTCGAATCCAAATAAATACCGCAGAAAGGGTCTCTCTATGGATATTTTAAACACCTTCACACTGAAAAGCAATAGACAGATTAAAATAAATTTTGACGGAGGCGATTTATCCTCCGATGCAGGACTTCTCCTGATAAAAGAATTCGCTGCAAAGATCGGCTTCACCAAACTGATCAAAAAGAAATTTAAAACCAATGATACATCAGTCCGTTTCCACAAAGACGATGAAAACCTGATGCAGATGATTTATCAGATTATCTCAGCCTATTTCGAGGATGACTGTGCGGATGAACTGACCCTTGATCCTGTTTTCAATGCCATTCTTGAAAAGAACAGTCTGGCTTCACAGCCGACATTGTCAAGATTTTTCAACCGTATGGATAAAGATACCCTCCTGCAGTTTGATGACATTGATAAAAGCCTTAGGGATATCATCTACTCCATAAAGCGTCCGGAGCATATGCTTCTGGATCTGGACAGTACTTTGTTTAGTACCTACGGCAATCAGGAAGGGGAAGGCTTCAACTTCCATTATCAGGCACACGGATATCATCCTCTGCTTTGCTATGATGGCCTGACCGGGGATCTGCTCAAGGCAGAACTTCGCGATGGAACACTCCACTGCAGCAACGATGCAGATCAATTTATGGAACCCCTTTTTCAGGAATATCTGGAAAGAGGCATCAAAACATATCTTCGTGGCGACAGTGGTTTTTCATCTCCTAAGCTTTACAAAACATGCGAGATGAATGGCTGTTCCTATGCCATCCGTTTAAAACAGAATTCCTCACTCATTGCCCTTGCTTCGGATAAAGAGGAGGACCTGTACGAAGCAACCAAAGGGGACCAGATCAGTTATGCTGTAACTTATGGTGAATTCCTATATCAGGCCGGCTCTTGGGGTTATCCAAGGCGCGTGGTTTTCAAAATCGAAAAACCATACGGCCAGCTGACGCATATGTACACCTTTATTGTTACAAACATGGATATGGAGCCTTATCAGATCATCCAGTTTTACTGTGGCCGCGGCAGGATGGAAAACTTTATCAAAGAGGGCAAAAGCGGATTTGACTTTGCTGCTGTCAGCAGTCATTCCAAAGCAGTAAATGCCAACCGCATGCGACTTCACATGCTTGCCTACAACTTATTCAATTGGTTCAGGCGACTGGTACTTCCTGCAAACATGCGAAAACAGCAGGTCAATACCATTCGTTTAAAGCTGATAAAGATTGCTGCAAGAGCAGTCCGTTCAGCAAGATATATAACATTCAAACTATGCAGTAGCTGTCCTTATAAAAAGGAGTTCTACAAGACACTGAAGAATATTCAGCAGCTGACCGTACAGTTGGAATAGCAACTATTAATTTCCACACGGCGCGGGAACCGGACATCTCCAGCACATCATAGCTGTGAGATGCTTTGATTTCGTCCAGGTTCTCCTGGTAATCCGTATTGATCTCCTGCACGGCAGTCTGCATGGTCTGTCCGATGCCGGAATCTTCGCCGGAAAAGAAAATCCCAAAGCAGGAACCGATAAGCATACCGATGAGGCAAATTACCACTATTATCAGCACGACAATCCAACCGCCCGCAGCGATAGCCGCAATCAATGCCTTGGTCGCAGCAATAATGGCTTTTACAGCCGCAACCGTAGCTTTGACCGTAGCTTTGACCGCCGCTTTTGCCGCAGCTACCGCAGTCCGCGCCGCTACGCGGGCGGCCTGTGCCGCAGCTCTGGCAGCCCGCGCCGTGGCCTGGGCGGTCCGTTGGGCGGCTTTGGCCGCCTGCTGGCTGGTCTTGATACTGGCCTTGGCAGTCTTTTCCGCCGTTTTGATAGATTTTCTGGTAGTTTTCACGCTTCCCTTGACCGTAGAAGAAGCCTGCTTGATGGTTTTGCGGCTCCTGTCCACTGTCTTAATGTTTTTCTTGCCGCGGTCCAGGGTCTTGATAGCCCCGCGCTCCTGACGGACCGCCTGTTTTTCCGCTTGTTTTTTCGGCTGTTCGGCTGCGGCTTTCCGCTTTGGGATTTTCTCCTTGACTTTGGAGATGTTCTCCTTTGTGGTCTTTATCCCTTTGCGGCCCTGCTTGTCAAATTGGTGGACCGCTTCATGTGTGACGTTATCCACCCCAGCGGAAAAGCGGTCGGACGCATATTCACCGGGGGGACAAAACACTATGCTGCTTTTTCTCCGTTTGTATGCCCTACCCTGAAAAAGCCTCCTTATGTCTGCAATGGCTGTTCCAACCACGCCTGCAGACATGACAAGTATTACTATCGGGCTAAGGATGCACACTCTTCTTACGAGCACACCAAGCATGAGTGCCGTCAGGGCATAAATCTTACCTCCGAAGAAAGAGCTTCCCTGGACGATCTTGTGTCTCCACTTATCCTTAGCCGACAGACAATGGATCATATTTTCGCAGAACACCGTGAGACGATCCCCTGCTCAAAGTGCACTCTCTACCGCTACATTGATTCCGATATACTTTCCGTAAGAAACATCGATCTGCCCAGAAAGGTAAAATACAAGCCCCGCAGGCAGTCACATGATTCTAAACGGTTATCCAGGGAATATCTCCTTGGCAGAACCTACACTGATTTTCTGGAGTATCTTGAAAATCATCCCGATTCTAATGTAGTGGAGCTTGATACGGTTGTCGGTCCTGAACCTGGCAAAGTTCTTCTTACCATGCTTTTTAGGAACTGTACCTTTATGCTTGCCTTCCTCATGGATGACACCAAGAGCAGTTCCGTTGTGCAGATGTTTCGCTTTCTGCAAAGGGAACTTGGTTCCGATACCTTTGCGCGCCTCTTTCCGGTCATTCTCACAGACAGGGGACCCGAATTTTCAACCCCTCTGGCTTTGGAATGTGACAAATACAGTGAGAACCTTTCTAAAGTCTTTTATTGTAATGCAAATGCACCCTATCAAAAAGGACGGCTGGAAAAAATCATGAGTTCCTGCGTTATATCATGCCAAAGGGAACATCGTTTGATGCCATGACACAGCAGGACATTACCCTTGCCATCAACCACATCAATTCCACAGCAAGGGGCAGCTTAAATGGCCGAACCCCATTTGAACTCGCCTCCCTGCTGCTTGATGAGAAGCTGTTAAAGCTTAAGCAGCACTAAACATTTTTTGAAACAAACATACTGCATGGCAACTCATCACCCCAAGACAGACAAGCGGAATTTAGTTTGACAGATTCCCTCCCGGTTGTCTATTTCCCATGCATAAAAACAGACTATTTCATATACATCATACATCTTTACAGGAAAAATGACAAAGAAAAAGTTGTCTCAATCCTGCATTTTCTCTGGCATTTCAGAATTTAAGTTGTCACTGGAATTTGCTTTGACATTCAACCCCTCCCTCCCCAAAAGGAAAAGCGAGAAAGTCCCCGAAAAGCCTTTATTTCTGGGATTTCTAAAGGGTTCGGGGGAGGAAAGATTAGTTCTGCAAGAACATGTCCGTCACTCCATTTCTATCGTCCCGGGAGGCTTACTGGTCAAATCATAGAACACCCGGTTCACGCCCTTAACTTCGTTGATAATCCGGCTCATCACCTTCTGCAGCACCTCAAAGGGAATCTCCGCAGCCTCCGCTGTCATGAAGTCCACAGTTTTCACGGCGCGCAGAGCCACGGCGTAATCATAGGTCCTCTCGTCACCCATGACCCCCACGCTCCGCATGTTGGTCAGCGCGGCAAAATACTGGTTTATCTCCTGATCCAGACCCGCTTCGGCGATTTCCTCCCGGTAGATGGCATCGGCATCCTGAACGATTTTAACCTTCTCTGCGGTGACCTCTCCCACGATGCGCACCCCCAGACCGGGGCCGGGGAAAGGCTGACGGAACACCAGTTTCTCAGGGATGCCCAGTTCCAGGCCCGCTTTGCGCACCTCATCCTTGAACAGATTGCGCAGAGGTTCCAGGATCTCCTTAAAATCCACATAATCGGGCAGTCCGCCCACATTATGGTGGGATTTGATCACGGCACTCTCGCCTCCCAGGCCGCTCTCCACCACATCCGGGTAGATGGTTCCCTGGGCCAGAAAATCCACGGCGCCGATCTTTTTGGCCTCCTCCTCGAACACCCTTACAAATTCTTCGCCGATGATCTTGCGCTTCTCTTCCGGCTCCGTCACTCCCGCCAGTTTTGCATAATACCGTTCCCGTGCGTTGACGCGGATAAAACGCAGATCAAACTGGCCGCCCTCGCCAAAGATCGCCTCCACCTCATCGCCCTCGTTTTTCCGCAGCAGACCGTGATCCACAAACACACAGGTCAGCTGCCTGCCGATGGCCCTGGAGAGCAGCCCCGCCGCCACGGAACTGTCCACGCCCCCGGAGAGTGCCAGCAGCACCTTGCCGTCCCCCACTTTTTCCCGGATCGCTTTTACCGATTCCTCCACAAAAGAATCCATGCGCCAATCCCCGCGGCAGCCGCAGATGCCTCTCACAAAATTGTAGAGCATCCGGGAACCTTCCAGAGTGTGCAGCACCTCCGGATGGAACTGGATGGCATACAGATTTTGCTCTCTGCACTCTGCCGCCGCCACGGGACAGTTGGCGGTGGTGGCGATGGCACGGAAGCCGGGAGCCATCTGGGCTATATAGTCAAAATGGCTCATCCAGCACACCGTGTCCGCCGCCACTCCCGCAAACAGAGGGGAGGTATTGTCCACATGGACCTGAGTCCTGCCGTACTCCCTCACCGCCGCCCGTTCCACCCGGCCTCCCAGCACCTGGGACATCACCTGCGCACCGTAGCACAGACCCAGCACGGGAATGCCCAGCCGAAACAGTTCCGGCGGACAGGTGGCGGCATTCTCCTCATAGCAGCTGTTTGGACCCCCTGTCAGGATAATGCCTCTGGGATTCATAGCCCTGATCTTGTCCAAATCTGTTTTATAGGAATAAATTTCACAATAAACATTGCATTCCCTGACGCGCCTTGCCACCAGTTGGTTGTACTGGCCGCCGAAATCGATGACAATTACCAGCTCTTTTTCCATGTATACCTCTTTCCCGCTGCCAACGTAGGATGGCCCTGACCAAACTACGGGTTACTCCGCGATATTTGCCTGAATATATTTCATTATACGTTTCTCCCTTTCCAAAGTCAAAGAAAATCTGTACAAAAAAACACCACTAAAAAACCACCACAGATCCCTCTGCAGTGGTTTGGGCACGCTCTATGTAATTTCATCACACATGTTGGTGCAGATACTTTTCTTTAGTTGCCAGTCCGCCCCTGATATGGCGTTCGGATTTGTTTACGTCCAGCACTTTTCTGGCCTCCTTGGCCAAAGTAGGATTGACCTGCATGAGCCGGTCTGTAACATCCTTGTGTACGGTGCTTTTGCTCACGCCAAACTCTCTGGCCGTCTGTCTGACCGTGGCATTGTTGTCAACGATATAATTGGCAATGCTTATGGCACGCTCTTCAATATAGTCTTTCAAAGGTAATCCCCTCAGAACACTTTTATACAGTGTATGAGGGCTTTCTGGAAGTTATGCGCGGCGGGTCATTTTTGCATTGTGCAAACACAAGCAGCGGGAGGTTAACCTATGGAAAAACAGTTTTTTACCAACGATATGATTGTTCTGGCTGCAATACGATTCCCAGAATACCGCCATTATTCTGGAGCATGTGAAGATCATAAAAAACAAGAATGTGATCCCCGCCGTAGAGACGCACAAGACCGCTCTGGTGTTTACCAATGCCGGCATGGACGACATCTTTTTCCGGCTGTGGAATGCATGTGGGAAGCGAAATCCGGGCTCCAATCACATAAGGTTAGAACATTACACCAGAAGGCATGTCTGCATGCTTGTAGAATTTACATTTTGTGCCCTATCCGATTCTATCAGTTCAATTAAATAAGGGCATTTGAACACTCTTCTACAGTTCTTCCAAATGCCCTGTCCATAACTGCTTATTTGATTCTCCACACATACCGTTCCATTTTGTTACTACTATATATTATAGAATTTTCAAAACATTTCGCATATATCGTATTTTTCAATTATATTTCTCCATCAATGCCTCCACACTCTCATTCATCGGTAAATATTTGAAAAAATCCTGTAAAACAGATGCGCTTCCGTGGGTAAGAATATTCAGCCTTGATTCATAATTCATCATATCCTGGAGAATAGCTTTCCCGATAAAACAAGTTTCCGCTTCTCCATATTGGTACTCTGTGATTCGGGCTTTCATTTTACATATATCGTTCAGCACACTTTTTTCAAAATCGACAGGAACACTTATTATAAAATTCTGCCATGGCTCCAAAATTTCTATCGTTGCATCCTCCAATGCCCTTTTCAGTGCGATTGGAACCAATCTGCGGAAATCGGCAGGTGTGCCCATTACACTGTCATAATCTGCTTCCAAAAAAGTTATTTTTACATCAATCACTTCATGTCCCTGCGTCCCCTCATTCAATGCAGTCCTTATCCCATCCATAACCGCATTCTGAAAGGGCTTCTCAAGATATCCATAGGAAACCAGATTTTCGTATTGAAATCCGCTTCCTAATGGCAGCGGCTCAACCTTAAACACCACTCCTGCATAATAAGGATTCTTCCAATCCCCGATTCTTATGGAACAATAACCCTCTTTGATTGGATGTTCCTTGTATATATTTGTTAAAGGTCCAAACGATATGTTTAACCCAAATCTGTTCTTTAATATTTCTCCGATGATCTCCATCTGCAAAGGTCCGTACAAAGTAATGATAATATCATCTGTTGTTGAACTTACTTCAAATTTCAGCTGTGGGTCTTCCTGCCATAAGGTATTCAATGCATTCAACAATAGATACCTTTCATCATTGTCCTTTGTTACAATATTTGTGTGCAATAATGGCTCCTTTAGCTTCACTTTACTGACATCCCCATTATTCCCACCTATGACCGTGCCGACCTTCAGCAGCTCTTCATCATAAATTATTCCCACATCCCCACATGCAACGCTCCTGGCAGAAATGATTTTTCCATTTTCAAAATATGCCAAATTACGTACCAGCATTTTCTGAGATTCCTCATTCCTGATATACACATTTTGTCTGACCGTAACGGTTCCGCTGAAAACCCTGAAAAAAATGCGTTTTTGTCCTTTCTGGTCAAAATCCACTTTAAAGACATACGCTGACAATAGATCCGTTTGGGGCTTAACATCTGCCATTATTTTTGTCAGCATGTCCATCAGGCTGTTAATTCCCTGATTTTTTAATGCGACTCCGCCCATCACGGGATATAATTTCCCGCTTCGAATTAGACGGATAAATTCTGTTTCATACTCTTTTGTGGATATTTCCTGAAACTCATCATATTTTTTTATCAACGTTTCCGATGAAAGCAACAACTTCATCTGAAATTCTTCATCATCCAATGGGATATCTTCTATTTCTACCTGTTTCCCACCTACCCCCTGATACCTTTGACATTCCAGGATTTCGTCCGTCAGCTTGGTTCTTATGGTTTTGATCAGGTCTTCATAATTTACCCCCATCCTGTCCAGTTTGTTGATAAAAATAACCGTTGGGATCTTCAGTTCGGAAAGCTTCCTGAAAAACAATCTTGTCTGCGGCTGAACCCCTTCCCTGGCAGCAATCACCAGCACAACAACATCAAGTACATGTAATACGCTTTCAACTTGGGACAAAAAATCAAAATGCCCGGGAGTATCAATCAAATTAATCTTCAAATGATTCCATTCAAACGATATAACCGATGATTTAATTGTCATTCCCCGCTTTTTCTCTAAGTCCATTGAATCCGTAACAGTCGTTCCATCTGAACAAAATGGCGGTGGCTCCCCAGGACGACCTGGTGGTGATCGGAGGCGAGAGTATTGCCATCGAAGCGGCGCTGATCGCCGCAGAGGGCTCCGTCACCGCCGTGGAATACAGCCAGGCCGACCGGGCCACTCTGGAAGACAATGTGGCACATTTTGACCTGCACAATGTAAAAATCATCGACCATGTGGACAGCGAGAGTATGAAAGACTGCCCTGTGCCCTCCCTGGTATTTCTGGTGGCCTCCGCCAGCACCGATCAGGAACTGGCGTATCTGATCGGCATCAATCCCAACATTGATGTGGTCATCTACACCCTGGACTTCAAGACTGCCGCCGGGCTGCCCGCTGCCCTGAACGCTCTGGGCCTGGAGGATGTGGACACGATTCAGGTATCTGTGTCCAAGCTGGGCAGCAACCACACCTTCAAGACCGACCCGGCTCCCTGGATTATCACTGCCAGAACGCGTGAAAACAAATAATTGTCACTGGACTGGAATCTGTCGAAGTACCATGACATCCGCGCACCTGAATCAGCGAACCGATTTCTGCTCACAGACCTGAATCAACGAGCCGGATTTTGCGTCATCATCCAAAACAGCAAGCCGGGCTTTACTCACACAATCGAATCAGCGAGCCGGATTTTGCGTCATCATCCAAATCAACAAACCGGGCCTTGTGCCCTCCTCACATCAGGCGCTGGCTGCGGCCTGCGCCTGACGCACCGCCAGAATATCCTCTATATGGACCCCAAACACCGCCGCCAGCACCAGCAGATTATCCACTGTGGGCAAAGCGGTGCCATGCTGCCATTTGTAAATGGCCTGGGGCGTAGCAAAGCCAAAAATCTCCTGCAAATCCCGCACGGTCATCCCCCTGGCATCCCGCAGCCTGATGATGTTCTGTCCTGTTGCCACCATGTCGATGGCGGGTATCTGTCTCATTTCAAACCTCCCTCAATTAATTCTTCCCACAGGCCTGCTGCTGTGGTTACAGGTATTTTACAACAATAAAAAGCCGCCTATCTCATACAAGATAAGCGGCGGTCTGTTCCTGCGTCTGTTCCGGGCTTTAGCCCGTAGCTTTAGCCCGTAGCTTCAGCCTCTGGCATCAACCCTTGGCCATAGCCTCAGCCCCTGTCCAGGGCCTGTAATCTTAGCCCATACCCTTGGGCTGCAGCCCCGGTCTTCAGTTTCTGCCCGGTTGACTTCACATCCTGTCTGGGTTCTCATAGGGCCAATCTCGGCATCCGTTTTCGCTCCATCCTGTAAAAGCATAGCATATGAAAGCGCTGAAATCGTATCAGTGCCTCAAGTTGTTTCGGTTTCTTATATCCTGCTGTTATGCTTCTACCTGACATGGCTTTTCCTTTCCGACCCGGCCTTCACGCGGACCATCTTTTATATTCTGCATCTACTATAACACAGCCGGGCAGATTTGTCATTATACCGGAAGTATAATTTTGGTTTTGTTGGTCACAGACGCAGAACTCCCCTATCTGCCCATGGGGCCAACATTCTTTACTCCACTTTAAGCTGACTCACGGCGGCTTCCATCTGTCTGGCCTTCTCTTCCAGCTGCTCCACGGTAATCTTCAGTTCCTCCACATACTCCTTCTGACGCTTGGCAATGCCGTCTACCTGCACAGAGTTGGCACTGGTCTGCTCCGACACAGCAGAAATATTGGTGATGGCGCTGACTGCCCCCTTCTTGGACTCCTCGATCCGGGCCATGCCCGCCGTCATGCGGGAAAGGTTCTCCGACATCATTTTCACCCGCTCATTGACTTTTTGGAAGGCATCCTGGGTCTTTTCCAGAGAATCGTTCTGAGAGGTGACAATCACACCGGCCTGATGCACCGCATCCACCATCTGCCCTGTCTGGGCCTGAATCTGCTGTACGATTCCGCCGATCTGCTTCGCCGCATTCAGGGACTGATCCGCCAGCTTGCGGATCTCCTCTGCCACCACGGCGAATCCCCGCCCGGCATCTCCGGCCCGGGCTGCCTCAATGGAAGCGTTCAGGGACAGCAGATTGGTCTGGGAGGCAATCTCGTCAATCACTTCCGCGATATTGCCGATGGACTGCGTCTGATTGTTCAGGGACAGAATATCCTGCCGGATTGTGCCGGTGATTTCCTCCGTAGCCCTGGACTTTTCACTCAGGTCCCCAATGACCTCCATACCGTCCGTGATGGTCCTGTTGGCGTCCTCTGATATTCTGCTGATCTCATCCGTATATTCGTATACGGTTCTGATCTGATCCGACAACGCATTGATCTGAACCACACAGTCCTGAGCATCCTCCGCCTGCAGAGACACCCCCCTGTCAATCTCATCAATGGCCCCCAGGATTCTGTCGCTGGATTCCATCAGCTGCTGGGTGCTGCTTCCCACCTGTCCGGAGGTCTGCTGCACCGTCCACACCACGCTCTGCACTTCCTGAATCAGGGCTTTCATGCTGGTAATCATATGAGACAGGCTTCGGGCGATCTGACCGAACTCGTCTTTTCTCTTAAGAGTCACCTGCGCCGTAAAATCTCCCCTGGATACCTTGTCCAGGGGCCTGGTGATCTCTGTCACGCCTCTGCTTAGCGTTCCGGACAGGAAGATGCACATCGCAACGGCAATCACCAGCGCTACCAACACCATGAGATATGTAATGGTCTGTATGCTGCCCGTATTCCCCAGGAACTGGCTGGTAGGCACCAGCGTGATCAGCATGGCTCCGGTGGAACCGATGCGGGAGTAAGCAAACACATAGGGCCTGCCCTGAAAGCGGATTTCCCTGTAGCCATCGGCCGCCTCTGCCTCAATCGCCTGCCGGTAAGCCTCCATCTGGCTGAATGACGGCGCTTCCTCCTGCGTCCCGCCGCCGCAGTATACCGTCTCATTTCCGTCCGGAGCCACAAACGCGGCATAACTGCCCTCACCGTTGTCCAGTTCTGCCAGGGCATTGTAGACGGTGCTCTTGTCAATGTCCACAACCAGGATCATATTGGTTTTCATGTTCACCTTGCGCCACATGCTGATGGCATAATCGGAACTGTTGAACTTGTCATCCTCCTGATACACGGCCTGCTCCAGAAAAGGATGCCTGCCCAGATACCCCCACTTGTCCGAGGATGCGTCGATCTGCTGCCCCTCCGCAGAGGCGATAAATTCCTCATAGGTTCCCATGCCCAGCGTCACGGGCGTAGTGGTCAGCCCCGTGGCCACATCGCTGATCAGATACACATGATATACAAAATCGGATATGCTTTTCAAGCTCAAAATTTTGGAACTCACCTCACCCTTGGCAGTGGTCTGCTCCTTGGTCAGGGCAGAGACATCCAGCTTGGGATTGAGATAATAGGCGGCGCACTCCTCCATGGAGATAATCTCCAGCATCTGGTTGTCTACCTGCTGCAGCCCCAACTCCAGATAGCTCCCCTTGGCGGAGACCGTATCTGTCATGGAGGCTTTCACCTCCTGGCTTACCACACTCTTGGCCACCGAATAGGAGACTGTTCCCACCAGGAAAATCATGATGATCAGGATCACAAAAGCCCCTATCATCTTTACCATCAGGCTGTTAGGAGAAATTCTGCGTCCGGCGGTTCTGCCTGTCCCCGCCCCCTTTTCCCCTGGGGCTGAAATTTCTCCTGCAGACTTGGACGCCTTCGGTACCTTGGACGCTCTCGGCGGCTTGGGCGCTCCTGCTGCTTCAGGCGCTTTCGGTGCTCCAGGCAGCTTGGTTTTTTTCGGCGCCTTTCCCTGCTGCTTGTCAATAGGCTTCTCTTTTGCTTTTCCCATAATGATTCCCCCGTTGCTTTGGTCAAATGGCTGCGTTTTGCGCAATTTGCACTCTGGTAAACTTCCGATAAGCCGACACCGATTCCGCCCTGCCGCTTTCCCGTCGGGCCGCGTTGCGATCAGGAAACGTTTCTACTGCAAAGTCTCCTTTTCCCGCTCTGCCCGTGAAAAATCCTCCTGCAGAATTTTACAGGGTATAAAGATGTGAGCATACTGGATTGGTAAATATTAAGTTCAGTTTACCATCCCGTCAAAAGTATGTCAATGAAAAAGGCTGTTTTTTTCTCAAATTTAATTTATTTTTTGTTACATTTTACTCTTGCTTTTACTCATCTATTTACCCAATAATTTACTCTCATTTTTAACTAACTGACCATATTGAAAAGGAGCCTTCACACAGCGCCTTTTTTGCTTGTATTTGCCTGATATACATAGTATTATAACTTCTATAAAGAGTCGGAAACGTTTTTACCGTCGATTCCGGAAGGGCCTCTCACCGGAATCATCTGAACTGTACATCCAAAAAATATGCCAAACGAAAACAGGAGGAATCATCATGAGCAATCAAACTGCCTGGCTGGACAAAGCCGTATTCTACGAGATCTACCCCCAATCCTTTTGTGATACTAATGCCGACGGCATCGGGGACATTCCCGGTATTATCGGGAAGCTGGACTATATCAGGGACCTGGGCTGCACCGCCCTCTGGCTTAACCCCTGTTTCCTTTCCCCCTTCGGAGACGCGGGCTACGATGTGGAGGACTATTACACGGTGGCTCCCAGGTACGGCACCAACGAGGACCTGGCCAATCTGTTCCGGGAAGCCCATAAACGGGACATGCATGTGCTGCTGGACCTGGTTCCGGGTCATACGGCAGTGACCCATCCCTGGTTCCGGGAATCCATGAAAGCAGAAAAGAATGCGTATTCGGACCGCTATATCTGGACGGACAGTATCTGGGAGGAGCCCCAGGGCATGGGCTGCATCCGGGGAATATCCTCCCGGGACGGTTCCTGCGCCGTGAACTTCTTCTCCCATCAGCCCTCTCTCAACTACGGTTTCTACAGGCCCGACCCGGACTGCAAATGGCAGCAGCCCATGGACGGCGAGGGACCCATGGCCACCCGGGAAACACTGAAAGACATTATGAGTTTCTGGCTGAAAATGGGCTGTGACGGCTTCCGGGTGGATATGGCAGGCTCCCTGGTAAAGCAGGATGAAGAATGTAAGGGAACCATCGCCCTGTGGCAGGATATCCGTCAGTTCCTGGACAGGGAATTCCCCGGAGCCGTCATGGTCTCCGAGTGGGGAGAACCCGACAAATCCCTGGTAGCCGGTTTCCACATGGATTTCCTGCTGCATTTCGGCCCCTCTCACTACAACGATCTGTTCCGCTGCGACGAACCCTATTTTTCCAGAAGGGGCAGGGGCAGCGCCAGGGAATTTGTGGCCGCTTACCGGGAAAATTATGCGAAAGTGGGCGGAAAAGGACTCATCTGTATCCCCTCCGGGAACCATGATATGGACAGACTGGCCCGCCGCCTGGATCAGGAAGAGATGAAGATTGCCTTCGCCTTTCTGCTCTCCATGCCCGGCGCGCCCTTTATCTACTATGGAGATGAAATCGGGATGCGCTATGTGGAGAACCTGGTCTCCGTGGAAGGCGGATATGGCAGGACCGGCTCCCGCAGCCCCATGCAGTGGAACAAAGGAGTGAACGCCGGTTTTTCCGCCGCCGCCAAAGAGAAACTTTATATTCCCCAGGATGAGAGCGGGGATCGCCCCGACGCGGAGAGCCAGTCCGCAGATCCCTGTTCCCTGCGAAGCGAAATCAAGCGGCTTATGGCGCTGCGTCAGAAGCATCCCGCGCTGCAGAACACAGGGGATATCACTTTCGTCTCCGACGGATATCCCCTGGTCTATAAACGGTCTTACGGCGGTCAGAGCATCACAGTAGTGATTCACCCCGCCGATGAAAAAGCGGCCGTACCCGACGTGGGCGGCTCCATCCTGTACAAGCTGGGCGCAGCCCTGCGTCTGGAAGGAGGCACGCTCCATATGGACGGCCCCGCCGCTGTCTTTATTGAGAAATAAAAACGGCCCCTCACTTCATCTCGTTGGCCATCTGATACAGATGGCAGTAAATTCCGTCCAACTCCATCAGCTGCTCATGGCTGCCCTCCTCGGTGATCCCCTCCTCGGTGAGCACCAGGATGCGGTCACTGTTGCGTATGGTGGAGAGGCGGTGGGCCACCGTCAGCGTGGTGCGTCCCTCGGACAGCGCCGCCAGAGACTTGGCCACCTCGTACTCGCTCTCGTTATCCAGCGCCGATGTGGCCTCGTCCAGAATAATGATGGGCGCGTCTTTCAGAAACATGCGGGCGATGCTGATCCGCTGTTTCTGTCCGCCGGAGAGTTTCACCCCCCGCTCACCGATATAAGTGTCGTAGCCGTCCTTGAGGCCCATGATAAATTCATGGGCTCCGGCTCTGCGGGCAGCCTCCTCCACTTCCTGCCGGGAAGCCTCCATCCGTCCGTACACAATGTTCTCATAGACCGTGCCGGAAAACAGATATACTTCCTGCTGTACCACCCCGATACTGCGGCGCAGGCTCTTCAGCGTCAGCCCTTTGATATTTTTCCCGTCCAGATAAATCTCGCCTCCGGTCACATCATAGAACCGGGGAATCAGATTGCACAGCGTGGTCTTGCCGCCTCCGGAGGGACCCACCAGGGCCACCTTCTCCCCGGGCCTGATACGCAGGTTCAGATTGCGGAATACCTGATTGTGGTCATCGGGATACTCAAAACTTACATTCTCAAACACAATGTCGCCCTGGGGGGCCTTCAAGTCCACGGCTCCCGGCTCATCAAAGATATCAATATCCGCGTCCATGATCTCCAGAAAGCGCTCAATCCCCGTCATGCCCCGCTGGAACTGCTCGGCAAATTCAATAATCCGTCGCACCGTGGCAATGAAGGTGGACACATACATCACATAGGCCACCAGATCGCTGGGCCGGATGGTTCCCCGAATCACGAAAAGCCCGCCTGCCACGATGGTCACCAGATACATCAGACCGTCAAAAAGCCTGGTGGAACACTGAAAAAGTCCCATGTAGCGGTAACTGCGCTTTTTGATCTGATAAAATTTCCGGTTGTCCTGCTCAAACTTTTCGTTCTCCACATGTTCGTTGGCGAAGGCCTTCACCACCTTCTGCCCCAGCAGACTGTCCTCGATCCGGGCGTTCAGTTCTCCCACCTGCTGCCGCTGCTGGCGGAACAACGCCCGCAGCCGGAAATTGATCCTGCTGCACACCACCACCATCACCGGAATGACGCAAAAGATAAACAGCGTCAGAGGTACATTGATGGTACACAGAATGATAAAGGAGGCTGCCCCCTTGATCCCGGCGATAAAGAATTCCTCCGGGCAGTGATGGGCAAACTCCGTCACATCAAACAAATCGTTGGTGATGCGCCCCATGATCTGCCCCACCTTGGTGTTGTTATAATAGGTGTTGGACAGCTTCTGCAAATGCCCGTAGGCGTCCCGGCGCATATCCGTCTCTATATCCACCCCCATCACATGACCGGTATAGGCCATATAATAGTAAGCCGCCGCGTCAATCAGCCGCAGTGTCAGGTACAAAAGCCCCAGTCCTCCCACGGTGCGCACCGTCAGCATCGCCAGGTCCTCCATGGCCTGGTTGGTGATATGCCGGATAATCAGCGGCAGCACGATCTCGCAGATGGTGGTCAGGGCCGCGCAGAACAGGTCCAGACAGAGCACTTTCACATGGGGTTTATAGTAGGGCATAAACCGTTTAATCAGTACCGATGATTTATATTTTCTTTTCTCCATTTTCATCCTCTCCCTAAGTGCAGGCTTTCTCCCCGGGTTGTTTTCAGGCCGCCGCCTGCGCCTCCTGCTTCAGCAGCACCGCCAGTTTCTTCTGCATGAATGAGATCACCGGCCCCAGGAAAAACGCCACTCCCAGCGTCACGATACCCACATCCCCTCCCAGTGCGAATCCCGCCGCCATAAAAGAGATATCCCAGATCATGCGGATGGCCTTGAAGGGAATCTTTTTGCATTTATGGGAGATGATAAAAGGCATGGCGTCATAGGGGGAAGAACCCAGTCCCGCCGTCATATAAGTGGAGGCTCCCAGGACGAATACGATCAGCACCGGAACCAGCAGCCCCCAGCGCACCGGCTGGGAAGCGAAAAAGCCCTGGGGCAGCACACTGTCCCAAATCCATCCGAAGAAATCCGATATGTACCCCAGAAACACCATATTGCCGATGGTGCCGAATCCGATATAACTCATGTCAAACCGCAGCACAAAGACAAATGTCACCAGATGGCACAGCAGCTGGGCCGTGCCAAAGCTGATGGGCAGGTAGTTGATCACCCCCTGGGTCAGGCAGGAACAGGGATCCGTACCCAGCGCCAGCCGGATCAGCAGGGACAGACCAAAACCCTGTACTGTCACCCCGGTTATCATCATCGCCAGCCGCGTCCAGAATTTCGGCGGCCTGGCAAAACAGGTCATTTTCATAATAGTCCTCCTTGTACTTCTCTCTCCGGGCCTTTGCAGTCTGCGCCCGCTTTCATTATACCCCGGGCTATTCCGTTTCACAATACGTATTTTAACAGAAGTCTGCCGAAAAGAAATGTCCTGCTAAAGGATTTTGTGCAGAAAGAATACTTGAAACGCCCATACACTTGTGATAAAATCCCTTATACCAAAGTTCCCGCTGTTCCCAGGACTGTATCCCGGGAAAACGGTTCCTGATAAGAAATTCACCATATGAAATATGTAAAAAAGGATAACCGATATGACACCACTATCATCAAAAAGACTGTTTCTATTTGATATTGACGGAACCATCGCAGTAGGGGATACACTGTATCCGGGCACGCGCGATCTGCTGGACTATATTCGGTCCGTGGGCGGCGCCGCCTACTATATCACCAACAACTCCACCCGGAGCAATGGGGATTATGTAAAAAAATTTCGGGAAGTTTTTGACTTGGAGACCAACGAGAGCCAGTTTGTCACATCCGGGTATATGACCCTGCGCCATCTGCAGGAGCATCATTCCGGGGATAAAATCTATGTGCTTGGCACAGCCTCCTATATCGCCGAGCTGCGTAAAAACGGACTGCATGTGACCGAAGAAGCACAGGAGGATGCCGCCTGCGCCGTGGTGGCATATGACAGCGAGCTTACCTACGAAAAACTGGTCAAAGCCTGCCGGCTGCTGTCCCTCACGGACATCCCTTTTTATGGCACCAACCCGGACCTGTGCTGCCCCATAGACTTCGGCTTTATCCCGGACTGCGGTTCCATCTGTCAGATGATCACCGCCTCCACCGGCAAAGCCCCCCGCTACCTGGGCAAACCCAATCCCCAGGTGGTGGCCCTTTGTCAGGCAGACAGCGGATATACGGCAGAACAGACCCTGGTGGTGGGAGACCGGCTCTACACGGATATCGCCTGCGGACTGAACGCAGGGGTGGACACCTGTGTCCTTTACACAGGAGAGGCCACCCCCGAAGAGGTGGCCCGCACCCAATATAAACCTGCTTACGCCTTTGCTGATGTACAGAAGCTGCTGGAAGCCTGCCGTGGATGAAAAAATATGCTGTCCGGGGGTAAGATCCCCGGTTTAGTCTGTTAATATCCCAGCCTCTGCAGCACGTCCTGGGCCTTTTCATTGCCCTGCTCCGCCGCCTTGGTAAACCACTCCACAGCCTCGGGCACATCCTGAGATACCCCCAGCCCCTTGAGATACATGACTCCCATCATATACTGGGCGCTGGAATTGCCCTGGGCCGCCGCCTTGCCATACCACTTCACGGCCTGTTTGTAATTCATTTCCACACCCCGTCCGTTTTTGTAGCAGACTCCAAGATTAAACTGGGCGTCCGTATGCCCCTGGGCGGCGGCTTTTTTGTACCATGTCACAGCCTTTTCTTCGTCCTGTTCCACACCTTCCCCTTTTTCCAGACAATAGCCCAGGCTGAACTGCGCATTGACATTGCCCTGTTTCGCGGCTTTTCTATACCATTTTACTCCCTGGGCGTCGTCTGCCTCCACGCCGATGCCGTTCCGATAGCAGACTCCCAGGCAGTACTGCGCGGAAGCGTCTCCCTGTTTGGCGGCTTCCGTATACCACCTGACCGCTTCTGTATCGTCCTCTTCCACACCCCGCCCGCTGTAATAGCATTCCGCCAGAATGAACTGGGCATCCACATCCCCCTGCAGGGCCGCCTCGGTATACCACCGAACCGCCTCGGCAAGATCCTGTTTCACCCCTTTTCCCTTATCATAGCAATACCCCAGACCAAACTGAGCGCCGGCATGACCCTGCTGAGCCGCTTTGCCGTACCACTGCACTACCTGGGCATCGTCCTGCTCCACCCCCTGGCCATGCTCATAACAGACGGCCAGGGCAAACTGAGCCAGGGCATGACCCTGCTCCGCCGCCAGAGCATACCACCGGGCCGCTTTTTCCTCATCCTCTTCCACGCCGCTGCCATTTTCATAATAATATCCCAGGTTGTGCTGGGCAGGGGCATACCCCTGCTCCGCCGCTTTCTCACACCACAGGGCTGCTTTCTCCTCATCCAGTTCCACCCCATTGCCCTGATCATACAGCACGGACAGATTGTATTGGGCCTTGGCGTCTCCCTGCTCCGCCGCCAAGGCATACCACTGGGCCGCTTTGCCATAGTCCTGCTCCACACCTGTTCCCTGTTCACAGTTGACCCCCATATTGTACTGGGCAACAGCCAATCCCTCCAGAGCCGCCTTCTCACACAGCCGGGCTGACAGAACGCTGTCCCGAGCCACTCCCTCTCCCTTGTCGTACAGATCGGACAGGGCAAGCAGGGCATCCGCATCCCCCTGGCCGGCCGCTTTCTCAAACCACTGCAGGGCTTTGGCATAATCCTGTTTCACTCCCTGGCCGTCCTTATAGATCATACCCAGACTATACTGGGCGTCCAGATCTCCAAGCAGGGCTGCTTTTTCATACCACTCGAAAGATTTCTTATAGTCCTGCTCCACTCCCGTCCCGTGGCTGTAGCAATAACCCATATGATACATGGCTCCCCTATTGCACATCTCAGCGGACTCTTTATATAATTCTACCGCTATGGCATAGTCCTGCTCCACGCCGTTCCCATAGTAATAGCAGGTTCCCAGATTAGATATGGCATAGGGAGAGTTTTTCTCCGCAGCCTCCTCAAAATATTTCACCGCCCGGTGGTAGTCCTGCGTAACTCCCTGACCATTATAATAACAGCCTCCCAGCGCGCACAGCGCGTCCTCGTCTCCCTGGGCGGCAGATCTTTCATACCATTCTATGGCCTTGCCGTAATCCCGTTCCACTCCCACACCGTTGGCATAGCACTGGCCCAGGCAGTACTGGGCGCATTCATGGCCCTGCCGGGCCGCAGCCTCATACCATTTCACCGCCTCTGCCGTATCTATGGGAACGCCCTTACCATGTTCATAGCAGATCGCCAGGTTCTGCTGGGCATCCGCATCGCCCCCCTCCGCGCCTTTTATGTACCAGTACACGGCTTTCTCCCAATTCTGTTCCACCCCCTGGCCCTCGTCGTAGCAATATCCCAGGCTGCGCTGTGCAGCTGCGTTCCCCTGGGCCGCCGACTTTTCAAACCATGCCACTGCGGTGGTAAAATCCTTGGGGGCATAGACACCCCACTTGTAGCAGTTCCCCATCATATCCTGTGCCAGCGCATAACCCGACTCTGCGGAGATCCGGCATTTCTCCACGTCAAACCCATGGTCCTCCCACGTCAGATCATACTTGATGACATCGTTTTCCCCAGCCATTTCCATACTCCTCCTTCTCAAGCTCAGATCCTGTATATCCCTGCTTCCATCCCGTTCATTTATAGTTTCCGTCCGGGTTTTAACGCCCTGCCGCCTGGTAAAACCGACACTGCAGATACCGGCAGGCTGTCCGGGCTGCAGGCATGATTTCATTATACCCAATCCGCCTGTCTATGGCAAGTCATGTCTGTGCCATGCCCTGGTGGCCCTTGCGCTGCTTTAACCAATGCCATATGCTGTTGCCTTTCCCCGATACCGTATGCTACTATCTTTCTCCGATGCCGCATACTACTGCCTTTCCCCGATGCCACATGTTGTCTCTCTGTCAGTTTTCCGCTTTTACAGAACCCCTTCCAGCACCCGCAGAACATTGGCGTAAAATATCTTGTCAAGCTGCCTCTCGGTAAATCCGCTTTGCTTCAGCGCCTCCCAAAGTTTTCCCATGGACTGTGCGCCGGGCAGAGCCTGGTTGGTGTCGATGCCGTCAAAATCAGAGCCCAGCCCCAGGCAGTCTTCCCCGCCCACCCGGAGGATATGCCGGGCATGGGCCGTCACATCCTCCAGTCTGCCGGGATTTTTCTCCCCCTCCGGCACAGTGCGCAGGAAATCCGCGCAGAAATTCAGTCCCATAACGCCGCCCCGCTCCGCCAGGGTGCGGATCATTTCGTCTGTCAGGTTCCGCACGCAGGGACACACCGCCCGGGCGTTGGAATGACTGGCCACAAAGGGCCTGCCACAAACCTCCGCCACATCCCAGAATCCCTTGTCCGAAAGATGGGAGACATCCACCAGCATACCCAGTTCCCCCATTCTGGCCACAAAGTCCCTGCCCCTGTCTGTCAGACCATGCAAGGTATCCGGCAAGAACAGGGATGGATACCCCTGCCGGATATCCAGGGCATTGATATTGGGATGGCCCAGTTCATTGGGAAAGTTCCAGGTCAGGGTCAGCATCCTCACCCCCATGTCATACAACTCCTCCAGGCGATCCAAACTGCCGCCGCAGACCCCGCCTTCCTCCACGGTGAGCAATGCCCCCACCTTCCCCGTCCGGCGGCATTGTTCCAGGTCTTTGGCGCTTTCCACCGATTGCAGCAGCTTCCCGCAGCATTCCAATTCCTGCCGGTAAACCCGATGCAGCTCCCGCACCTCCTCCCAGGCCAGATCTGGTCGGGACACGGACGGCTGTTCTCCCTGCTCCCGAAGAGCCCCGCAGCCCCGAAGGCTCACAAACAGGGCAAAGCACTGGAGCAGATAGCCGCTGTCTTTAAGCCGCCGGGCATCTATGTGCAGAGTATTTTCCTCCAGACGGCAGGCTTCGCCCTCCAGAGCCCGCCGATGACGGATCTCACTGATGGTGTCACAGTGCATGTCAGTAATCATTTTGCTCCTCCTATTTTAGTTCCGCATATTCCCTTCTACCACACGGTACCCATGATCCGTATGCAGCCGCTTCGTCGTCTGCATACGGATCAGTGTGCTATCCAGGAATATGCTGTTTTTCAGTTCCGCATATTCCCTTCTACCACACGATACCCATGTAGAGAATCTAAAGTGGAGGATGCCTTTCCGGCATCCCCCACTTTGTTATATCATATGCTCTTTATGCCTGGGATATCTCTTACTTCTCCTTATTCCGCACCGAGAAATCCACTCCCGTCTCGGAGGGAACCTCCTCGTCAAAGACATAGTCCTTGCCCGGAAGAACGGCATTCATAAAGATACCCACCAAAGCGCCCACTGCCAGGCCGGACAGCTTAATGGTGGCGCTGCCAACACTGAAGGCTATGGCGCCTGCGCTGCTGTAGGCAATACCGATGGACAACACCAGAATCAACGCCGCGATCAGGACATTGCGGGTCTTGCCGAAATCCACCTTGGTCTCCACAATATTCCGCACTCCCACGGCGGAGATCATGCCGTACAGCACCAGGGATACGCCGCCCACTGTGGCGGTGGGCATACAGCCGATCACGGCTGCGAACTTGGGGCTGAAGGAGAACAGGATGGCAAAGCAGGCGGCCAGCCTGATTACCAGAGGGTCAAACACCCTGGTAAGGGACAGCACCCCCGTGTTCTCCCCATAAGTGGTATTGGCAGGCCCGCCGAACAGAGAGGCCAATATGGTAGCCAGACCATCGCCCAGCAGCGTGCGGTGCAGGCCGGGATCCTTGATAAAGTTCCTGCCCACTGTGGAGGAAATGGCGGATACATCGCCGATATGCTCCACCATGGTAGCCAGCGCAATGGGCATGATGGTAACCAGAGAAGTAACCAACATCTCCCCGTTCCCGTTGCCCAGGACAGAGAATACCGTCTCATTCCAGTGGATGGGCAGCCCCACCCATTGGGCGTTCTGAAGAGGTGTAAAGTCTACCCGGCCCAGCACTGCCGCCAACAGATAGGAGCCTACCACACCAATGATAATGGGAACGATCTTGATCATGCCTTTTCCCCAGATATTACAGATGATCACCAGCAGAATGGCCGTGAGGGCGATGAGCCAGTCGGATCCGCAGCTGTTGATAGCGGAAGGGGACAGCGTCAGACCGATGGCAATGATAATGGGTCCGGTGACGATGGGCGGAAAGAACTTCATCACCCGGCCCGTGCCAAAAAGTTTGATCAGCAGCGCCAGCAGCAAATACAGAAGACCTGAGCAGGCCACTCCGAAGCAGGCGTAGGGCAGCAGTTCCTTGTTGGGCTGGCCATCCATCATGGGGGCAATGGCCATATAGCCGCCCAAGAACGCAAAAGAAGATCCCAGGAAAGCAGGCACCTTCCCCTTGGTCAGCAGATGAAACAGCAATGTGCCCAGGCCCGCGAACAGCAATGTGGTGGACACGTCCAGTCCGGTCAGCATGGGCACCAGAATCGTGGAACCGAACATGGCGAACATGTGTTGGATGCCCAGGATCAGTACCTTGGGTGTTCCCAGGCTTTTGGCGTCATAGATGTCACTCTTGCCCAGTGTGTTAGTTTTGTCACTCATTTTTTCCCTCCCTATTATAGTTCCGCATCTCCCCTCCAAGCACACATATCGATCAGTGCGCTTTCCGGGGATATGCTGTTATCGAGTTCCGCATTTTGTTTCCTGCAAAAAAGGCCGCTTGGTGAGCAAACTCCCTCGCAGCCCTTTACAGTGCATGTCTGTTTATCTTGTCCATTATAGCCCAGCCTACGCCTTCAGTCAAGTAAAACCGCATTGTCCTTCAAAAATTCTTCCCACAGGCTGATATACTTCGCTTTCAGGTGCACCCCATCAAAAGTGTAATCCTTCACCAGTGCGCCGTCCTCATCACATACCGCCTGATTTACATCCAGGTAAAATATCTTTTCCCCGTCCGCCAGCAGACTCAGGGCCGCATTGCGGGCTTCAATCCCCTCGTTGTTGATATAGTCACCCTTGTCGGATCTGGCCTTGGTTACTTTCAGGATTCCCTGGATGTAAATGATGGCTTGAGGCTGCAGCTCCTGCAGACGGGCGATCACTTCCCCATAGGTCTGCGCGAAACTCTCCGGCGTACCGCCTCCCATCTCATTGATGCCCATCATAATATATATCTTGTTGAAGCTCTGATGCTGCAAAGCCTCGTCCACCGTGATCTTCTCCTGCTGCCCCGGCATTTCCACGATTTCCGATTTAAAGATCTTGTAGATTGTCATGCCCGTGGATGCGTAGAAAGTCGCCACATCACCCAGGCTGCCGTATTGGCCCAGGCCCACGGTGCGGGAATCCCCCAAAAACAGAGCGTCGGAAAAATAGTCGCTTTCCACCCTTCCCATACGGATTTCCGGCTCGGGTTCGGGTTCCGGCTCCGCAGGCATCTGTTCAGCGCCGGACTCCTCCGGGACAGGCGGTTCCTGATAGCCTGTGTCGGGTATCCCCGGAGCATCCGCTCCCTCCTGGGATTTCGGTGACTGATCCCCGGCCTGGCCGGGCTCCCCTCCCTGGGACAAATCCTCCTCCGGCAGGGCTTCCCCCGGCGTAGTCGTCGGATTCGTCCCATCCTGCAGCAGTTCCCAATCTCCCTCCGGTTTCTCACCGCCCATCGGGTTCATGTTCTCCCAGCGGATGGTCTTCAGCAGATCCTCATCTATTTTGAAATAAAGTACGCCCGTAATCACAAGCGTGATCAAAAAGGCCCATCTCTTCCACCACTTCAAGATTATCCTCCACCTTTGTCCCTCATTAAAATCTTATGTCCGGCAATGCCAAAATGTCCTCTGTGTGTCAATACACTAGAAATTTAAGTATAGGAACGGATTTTCCCCCTGTAGCAGGATCCTGTGTATGCAGAACCAGAAAGAGGCTGCCAACAGAAACATACCCACCCAGCGCTTCTCCAGTTTCTGGTACGCCCAGTGCACCAGCGGCGTGCCGGCCACCATGCCCGCACCCAGCAGCAGACCATAGTTGGCCAGGGCCTGCTGCCAGTCCCCCACATGTACCGCTACCCCGCTGCCCAGTCCGAACATTCTGCTTAAGTACACGCAAAGCTGATCCAGATCTGTGATGGCAAAACACATCCAGGTCACCGGGATCACCGCCAGCAGATACAGATGGCAGATCATGGGAACTTTAGTTTTGGCAGACCCCTGCGCGTTGCTCCCGTCTTTCCTTCGGGTTTGTTCCCTGCCGCGGATGTCTTCTTCCTCTGCATCCAGATCTTCGAAGCCCTCTTCGCTCCACATGCTGCTCCGGGCTTCACTCTGTCTCTGAAACCGGGCTCTCCGGCCCCTGGCCCTGAGGGAGACGCGCCCTCCGTCTCTGTCGTCCCTCTGTTCCATATCTCTCCCGCCGGTGATCCGATTCCACAGCTGTCCCACCTGCCTCTCCAGAATAATCAGCAGGCAGATCCCCATACCCCATATCAGAAAGTTGGCGGTAGTACCATGCCACAGCGAAGTCAGCAGCCACACCGCCAGCAGATTGCAGATCGTCCTGCCCTCGCCTCTGCGGCTGCCCCCCAAGGGAATGTATACATACTTGCAGAACCAATTCCCCAGCGACATATGCCATCTGCGGTAAAACTCCCTCACCGAAGACGCCATATAGGGTTGGCGGAAGTTCTCCGGCAGCTTAAAGCCCACCATGCGGCCCAGCCCCTGGGCCATCACGGAATATCCCACAAAGTCAAAGTACAGCTGCAGTGAGTAGGCCACGGCGGCGATCCAGGCCAGAGGCGTGGAAATGCTCTCGAAGCCAGTAACCTGCACCTCCTGCCACAGCAGCGCCAGCCGGTCCGCCAGCAGCACCTTCCCGCACAGCCCCAGGATGAACAGTTTCAGCCCGTCCTGCAGACACTCGGCATCACAGCGGCGTCGGCGCAGCTGCCTCCGAATATCCTGATAGCTTGTGATGGGCCCCATGACCAGCTTGGGAAACATCATGACATATACCGCAAAGTCGATAAACTTCTCCTCCGCCTCAATCTCTCCCCGGTACACGTCTATCAGATAGGAAGCCATCTGGAAGGTGTAGAAACTGATGCCCAGGGGAAGCAGCGTCCCCCCCTGATAATATTTAAATAAAATCAAAATGCCGATGTTCACTGCCAGCGCAGCTATCAGCCCGCTTCTCCTGTTGATTACCCTGGCCAGCATGTAATTGGCGGCAGTGGACACTGCCAGGAGCCCCAGCCACCGCAGATCCCCATATGCGTAAAAAACCATGCTTCCCAGCATTAAAACTGCGTTTTTCAGCTTCTGGGGGACTGCCATATAGATCAGGATAAAAATCGGGAGAAAGTACAACAAGAATTCAATACTGCTGAATACCAAGACGACCACATCTCTCACGTAATTTTTATAGTAAAATTGTAGCCCGTATTTCTACAAAATACAAGAAAATTAATCTTAAATTTTCATTTCTTTTCTTCACATCTCCGCAACATCTATGTTAAGAATTGTTGCCAATTTTGCAAAAATGATTTACACTGGTATTAAAACACGGAAAAGGATGGTGTCAGTCTATGAAAGAACAGCTTTATACCATACCGCTGAACGATGCCATGGACGCCCGGGATGAGTGCCCCTTCTGCTTTATCGAGCGGGCGGTGGAGCGGGATGTAATGGATTTTTGTCTGGGCAACAGCAGCTCCTACATGGAAGCCGATATCCGGGAAGCCACGGACAAAGCGGGGTTCTGCCGTATGCATTTTAAAAAAATGTTTGACTATGGCAATACCCTGGGCAACGCCTGGATCCTCAAAACCCACTATCAGCGGACCATCAAGGAAATGAAGCAGCAGTTCGCCTCCTTCACCCCGGGTAAAGTCTCCCTGAAAGACAAGCTGCGGGGCAATACCGAAGGCAACGGCATCAGCATGTGGGTCTCCCGCAGGAACCAGTCCTGCTATATCTGTGACCATTTCAGGGACAATTATTCCCGCTATATGGACACTTTCTTCCATATGTACAGCCGGGACGACGCGTTCCGGGAAAAGATGGAAAACAGCAAGGGTTTCTGTCTCAGCCATTTCGGAGATCTGTGCAGCGCCGCAGACCAGCGCCTCTCTGACAGGGAACTGAAAGAGTTTTACGACAAATTGCTGCCCCTGATGGAACGCAACATGGAGCGTCTGTATGAAGATGTGGCCTGGATGGTGGAAAAATTTGACTATCAGAACAAAGACGCGGACTGGAAAAATTCGCGGGATGCCATACAGCGGGGCATGCAGAAACTAAAGGGGGGATATCCCGCCGATCCGCCCCAAAAGATGAACAAATAAAAAGTCACTTTTTGACCATCTGCTCCAGCATGTCTATGTACTCCAGGGCCTCGGTGTACAGCATTTCCGGCTGAAAGGAAGCGTCCAGGAAGCGCTGGTGCATCAGGCCCTGGAGGGTGTAGTGCAGCATTCGTTCCAGTTTGGGGCCATCCGCTCCGGCGGGCAGGGCTTCATAGTCGATCTGGCTCTGGATCCGCCCATACGCCGCTTCCAGGCTCTCCCGCTTCTGCTCCGTGGCCAGCAGGGCCTCGCTCACATCCTCCTGCATACAGCGGTTCAGAAACTGCTGCATATAGGGATAACCCTTCATGGCCTGCATCCGGGCCAGTTCGACGGCCCGGCACACGGCGAACAGATCCCGCTCCTGCGCCGGCACCCTGGCCCCCAATTCCAGAATCATATACCTGACGCTGTAGTCGTATGCAAAAGTATATACCCCCAGCTTGCTGGTGAAATAGTGGAACAGCAGTCCCTTGCTGATACCCGCCTCCCGGACGATCTCATCGGTGCTGGCATGGCGGTAGCCCTGCAGGGCAAACACCTTCAGGGCGGCGTTGATCATTCTATCCTGTTTATCCTTTTTCAGGTCAAAAAATTTCCCGTTCATCTTTATCTTCCCATATCGTTCTTTGAGAGAATATTTTAGCACAGCCCCGATGCGCATGCAAGATCATACCAATGTTTTCCACTGTGCTCCACCGAAAGTTTTTATAAACTTTTTATACATATTCCCTTTTCAATTCCGCAAAATAGTATTAAAATAACTAGTATAAATCAGACGCAATTTGAAAGGAGTAATCCCATGGCTAAAAAATTTGGTAAATTCTTACTATTTACTGCCGCCGCAGGCACTGTCGCCGCCGTGGCCTACCACTACCTGACCAAAAAAGAGGTGGTACCCGCCGCCGAAGAAGACGACGATTATGACAACTTCAGCGATGATCTGGAGGAGGAGACCCCTGCCCGCAACTATGTGTCTCTGGCCAGAGAAGCCTCTGAAAAAGCCGTGGAGAAGGCGGGCGCAGTGGCTGGCACTGTAGTGCAGAAGGTGGGCGACGCCATGAATACCCTCTCCGAGAAGTTCTCCGGCGCGGAAGAACATTTCACCACCCTGTCCCAGAGCATCTCGGACGCGGAAGAGAAAGTGGAGAAGAACGTGGAAGAGTTCTTTGACGAGGAGGAGGCAGCGGAGGAGGATTCTATTGAAGAAGCCCCTGCCCAGGAAGACTCCAAAGAAGCATAACGTTTTTACAGCCAGGCCTGCCGCAGAAGCGTCAGGCCTTTTTTGATTTCTTCCGGTTCCAGCCCTCCGTATCCCAGAAGTACCGTATGGTCCTGCTGTCCCGCCTCTTTTCCCACCAGACTTTCCGACAGGCCATAGACCCTGACGCCCAGAGCCTGGGCCGCAGAAACCAGGCTCTTCTCCTTCTGCCCCTTTCTGCCCGTGAGCAGAAGGTGCAATCCCGCATTTTCCCCCGTGATCTGAAAATCTTCCCGAAAGTCTGTTAATCCCTCCAGCAGCAAATCATGCTTTTCCTTATAACATTTCCTCATTTTGTTCAAATAGCGCTCAAAATACCCCTCCCCCATAAATACCTCCAGCACTTTCTGATCTACCCTGGACACCGTGGCCGAATAAAAATAGCACTGCTGTCGGTAGCGCTCCAGCAGTTCCCGGGGCAGCACCATATAGCTGACGCGGATAGCCGGGGCTATGGATTTACTGAAAGTGCCGATATAGATCACCCGTCCCTGGGTGTCCGAGGCCTGGAGGGCGGGGATGGGCTTTCCCCTGTAACGGAACTCGCTGTCATAATCATCCTCGATCAGATAACGCCCCGGTGCCTCGTTGGCCCATTTCAGCAGTTCCAGCCGCCTCCCGATGGGCATCAGCACCCCTGTGGGATACTGATGGGAAGGCATCACATAAGCTGCCGTCACATCACTTTGACGCAGGCCCGCCACAGTCATGCCGGCCTGGTCCATATCCACCGTGGTAATCTCATAGGCAAAGGAGCGGAAGATCTGGTACGCCCTCTTGTAGGTGGGGTTCTCCATGGCGATCCGTACCTGCCGCCCCAAAATTTTCTCCAGTAAAAGGAGCAAATAATCATTTCCGGCCCCCACGATGATCTGCTGCGGAGAGCAGTTCACTCCCCGGGAGGAATGCAGATATCTGCCGATGGTCTCCCGCAGGCTGTACTCTCCCTGGGGATCCCCCTGGGCAAACAGACCGGCGCTGCCCTCGCCCAGCACACTCCTGTTGATCTTGCGCCACACACTGAAAGGGAACCGGGACATATCCGTGGCCGAAGGAGAAAAATCCACGGCATAACAGGCCCCGGCATCTGCCTCCGGCGCCGCCTTTCCCCCGTCCCCGGCGTCCAGCCGGTACAATTCTTCCATCCGGCACACAAAATACCCCTTGTAAGGGCGGGAGGCAATATAACCCTCCGATAAGAGTTGGTCATAGGCCAGCATGGCGGTGCTGCGGGAGACCTGCAGATATTCCGCCAGAGAACGGGTAGAGGGAAGCCGCTCCCCCGGGCGCAGCTTCCCCTCTCTGATTTCTCTCCTGACATATTCATAGATCTGCTCGTACAGGCATTTTCCGCTGCCTGTACGAAACTCTACGGTCAAATCAAACATCCCTTAATTTCCCAGTTCTTTTCTCTTGGCCACGATCATTTCTTTCAGGTCTCTGGCCTTGTCCTTAACCCGGTTGTTGGCCATGGAAGCCAGCAGCCTGGACACATATTGAGAGGACATATCCAGTTCGCCCACCTCGTAGGCCAGCGCTGCCGTCAGGTAATCCATGGTGTATTCGTCCATGCCGCACATGGGATACCGCTCTGATTTCTGGGCTTCCACAAAGCCCTTGAAAGCATTCTCCAGATATTCCGTCTCCTGCTGCGTCAATTCTTCCCTCTGCTGGGGCAGAAGCTGTCGCCTGCTCTCCAGTTCCTCCCGGTATCCCCGCAGCAGCCACGCCGACTTCAGGCAGATATATGCCTTCTCACTGTTCTTGGCCTTCTTAACCATGGCGCAGACCAACGCGATCTTATACCTCTCTATGGCCTCCTCGTAGGTATAGTAATCCTCCGAGTGGGGCTGCAGCTTCACCTTGTTGCTGATCTGCTCCTTGATCAAATGGATCTGGCCTGCGGTCAGGGCCGTAAAATAACGGGTCAGCGCCGCGTATTTGCAGTGCGGACACAGTTCTACATCATATTTGGTGGCGTCAATCCCCACATAGCGGGGCCGCAGATCCAGGTCCATGGACACCAGTTTGGCCTTGCCGGTTTTCATAACCCGGGAAGAAAAGGTTTTGTCGCACACAGGGCAGGTATAGGATTTCTCATAGATAAAATCCTTCTCCTCCGGCTGGGCCGGCTCTGCCGCGGCCTGCTCCGCTTTCTCCTCCTCGGCAAACAAATCGCTGTCTTCCAGTTCTCCAAGTCCCAAATTCTTAAGTCCAGAAAAAATTCCCATGATTCTTAATCCTCTTTCTCCATAATCCGATTGGTTTTACGTTCCGTTTACCATGCCTCTCCCTGACGGGTCCTCCGCCCTGCCCTACCTGGGCAGTACAAAAGAACTCTTCAGAGAAACGATCCTGTTAAATACCGGATTTTCCCGGGTGGAATCTTTCGGGTCCACACAGAAGAAACCCTGCCGTACAAACTGGAACCGCTGATATGCCTGAGCCCCCGCAAAAGCCGGTTCCAGATAGCCCTGCCGCACCGTCAGGGAATCAGGATTTAAATACAGTTCCCCGTTTTGGTCATAAATAGAACCCTGCTCGTCCGCCTTCTGCTCGTCAATCAGGTTCTCATACAGACGGATCTGAGCCGGTATGGCCGACCGGGCCGCCACCCAATGGATGGTGCCTTTCACCTTCCGCCCGTCCGGGCTGTTGCCTCCCCTGGACGCCGGATCATAGGTGCAGTGTACCGTGGTGACATTACCCGCCTCGTCCTTCTCGCATCCCGTGCAGGTCACGAAGTAGGCGTTCATCAGACGCACCTCGTTGCCCGGGAACATGCGGAAATATTTCCTGGGGGGTTCTTCCATGAAATCCTCCCGCTCGATATACAACTCCCGGCCGAAAGGAACCTCACGGCTTCCCAGGCTCTCGTTCTCCGGATTATTGGCCACGGGCAGCATTTCCGTCTGTTCCTCCGGGTAGTTGTCGATTACCAGTTTCACCGGATCCAGCACCGCCATATACCGGGGCGCCTGAGCCTTCAGGTCCTCCCGGATACAGTACTCCAGCGCTGCGTAATCCGCCACCGAGTGGGCCTTGGACACGCCGCACATCTCCACAAACCTGCGGATGGACTGGGGGGTGAAGCCCCGGCGGCGCAGCGCCGCGATGGACACCAGTCTGGGGTCGTCCCAGCCGTCCACCTTGCCCTCCAGCACCAGTTTCTTGATATACCGCTTGCCTGTGACCACGTTCTTCAGGTACATTTTGGCCTGCTCGATCTGTTTGGGGGGATGGGGGTATTCCAGTTCCCTTACCACCCAGTCATACAGGGGCCTGTGATCTTCGAATTCCAGGGTGCAGATGGAATGGGTGATACCCTCTATGGCGTCCTCGATGGGATGTGCAAAGTCATACATGGGATAGATACACCAGGTGTCCCCTGTATTGTGGTGGCTCATATGGGCCACCCGGTAAATCACGGGATCCCGCATATTGATGTTGGGGGAAGCCATGTCGATGCGGGCCCGGAGCACTTTCTCTCCGTCCCCGTACTTTCCCTCCTTCATCTCCTCAAAGAGTTTTAGATTCTCCTCCACGCTGCGGCTGCTGTAGGGGTCCTCCCGGCCCGGCTCGGTAAAGCTGCCCCGGTACTCCTTGATCTGATCCGCCGTCAGGTCGGATACATAGGCCCTGCCCTTTTGAATCAGCTTCACCGCCGCCTCATACATCTGCCCGAAATAGTCGGAGGCAAAGAACAGTCTGTCCTCCCAGTCCGCCCCCAGCCACTGCACATCCGCCTTGATGGATTCCACAAACTCGATATCTTCCTTGGTGGGGTTGGTATCGTCAAAGCGCATGTTGAATTTGCCGCCGTACTGCTGCGCCAGAAGATAATTGGTCAGTATGGCCTTAGCGTGGCCGATGTGCAGATAGCCGTTGGGTTCCGGGGGAAAACGGGTATGCACCCTGTCATACACGCCCTCTGCCAGATCCCTGTCGATGATCTGCTCAATGAAGTTCCGGGAGACCTTTTCCTCTGAGGTCTCCCCGGCTGTGATATTCTCCAGTTCACTCATAGTCTACATATCCTTTCCCGTCCGTGACCTATTGTTTTTATCATAACATACCCGGCTGTAAGTTTCAATCAAATTCCTCACTTCACCAGAGATTCATCCTGAAGCCGGTCTATTTCTGCCATACATTCCTCCACTGTGGAGCCGTTTAACAACTGCCGCACCACCAGGCAGATATTTCCCCACTGCTCCATCTTCATCCCCGCATTGGAGCCGAGGACATACACATTTTCCTGAATTTTGTCGTTCAGCGGCCTGAGTGCGGGAACACAGTCCACCTCCACGTTTTTGGAGGGGGAGATCACCCGATTGGTCTCCGCATATACCTGCAGCGCCTCGTCGGAAAGGATCACTTCCAGAACCTCCATGGCGTCCTCTCCATGTTCCGCGTTGACGCCAACGCCGTATCCCGTCATGGGCATCACCGGCATCTGCCCCCGGCTGCTGGGAAAGCCGATAACCAGCATGTTGAAATCCGTTTTGCCATAAGCGGTCTCCGTGTTGGCCGCTCCCCAGTATGCCATGACAATGGGGGTATTCTGGGCCAGAAAATCTTCTCTCTCCCCCTCGATGGCCTCGCTCACATAGGCTTTTTCGGCGTCAATATAACCGCAGTCAATCATCTCCTGCAGAAATTCGAATCCCGGACGCAGATAGTCACTGTACCTGCTCTCTCCGCTGTTCAGCGCCGCGATCTCCGCTTCCGTATTCCCGCCGTTATACAGATCCGCATATGCCTGGGCCAGGACAAAAGTCTCCAGCCACCAGCGGTTTGCGCCCACAGGGGTCTCTATCCCATTTTCCTGAAATATCCTGCAGCACTCCAGAAAATCCTCCGGTGTCTCAGGCAGCCTGATCCCGTACCGGTCAAACATATCCCTGTTGAGGAACAGGCCGTATGCCACCACCTCCTGAGGAATGGCCACCAGCTTTCCATCCACTACATTGGCTGTCTTTACCACCTCCCTCAGATTCTCCGCGCTTTCAAGCCCTGACAGGTCCACCAGCCGGCCTTCCTCCCCCATGGCCAGGATCACATCCGGATTTAACAGATAGATATCATCCATGTCACTGCGGATCCTGTCAATGGCAACCTGGTCGTAGGTTCTCTCCTGGTAATTCTCCGCCGTATAGGTGGTATACTTCACCTCCACTCCCAGCAGTTTTTCCGCCATGAGAACAGTCTTGTCCGTGGCGGATCTGGCAGCATTTTCCGCATTGGGATCCGTTTTCTCCATGGGACTGAACAGAACGACACTCCTTGCATTCTCTTCCCCGGCACCTATCAGGTTCATCCCCCCATTCTCCTGTGCCCCGCAGGCTGTCAGGGCAGCCAGGACGGCTCCGGCCAGGCATGCGGCAGCCGTCCCGATGATTCTTCTCTCTCTTTTCACATCCCTATCCTCTATTCAGATACTGCACAATAACCTCTTTTAACAGCTCAATATTGATGGGTTTCGCCAGATGGACATTCATGCCCGCCGCCAGAGCTTCCTTTTCATCCTCCGCAAAAGCATTTGCGGTCATGGCGATAATAGGAATCTGACCGGCATCCCTGCGCTCCAGGGCCCGAATGGCCCTTGTGGCGTCATAGCCGTTCATCACAGGCATCTGCACATCCATGAGAATAGCGTCAAATTCCCCTTCCCGGGCATCCCTGAACCGCTCCAAAGCCATCTGACCATTCTCCACCAGCACACAGTCCGCTCCCTCCACGGCCAGAATCTCCCTCAGAATCTCCGCATTGATCTCATTGTCCTCTGCCGCCAGAAAATGCAGCCCTTCCAGATTGCCGCTCTCCGCAGCCTGGGCCACCGTCTTCCCTCCTTCTCCCGCCTGCATCTCCAGGATCTTCTCCTGAAAAGCAGACACAAAGAAGGGCCTTGAGAGAACTCCCGCCCGTTCCATCCGGGCTGCCTCCTCCACTGCCTCCCCATTGCCGTCCTTTAAAAACAGCACCGGCACCATGGCTCCCATCTTTTCCCGCAGCAGTTCCGCCCCCTGGATCCCATTCATTCCCGGCAGTTCCCAGTCCATCAGAAGCACCTGATAATTCTCCTCTTTCCGGCCCTTCTCCTGCACCAGGGCCGCCGCCTCTTCCACGCTGGAAGCCGTGTCCACCACAACCCCCGCATCCATAAGGCGCACTTCAATATCTCTTCGCACACCTGCGTCCTGAGCCACCGCCAGAATCCGGGAAACACCGCATTTCATCCAGAACTGCCTGTCTGTCCGGCTCTCCGGTATGCGGCACTCCAGCTCCACTCTGAAAAGGCTTCCTTTGCCCACCTCGCTGAAGACATCTATGCTCCCGCCCATGAGCTCCACAATATTTTTCGTGATGGCCATTCCCAGGCCCGTGCCCTGAACCTTGTTGGTGGTACTGTTCTCCGCCCGGGTGAAAGCGTCAAAAATCACTTTCAGATACTCCGGCGTCATTCCATAGCCATTGTCCTCCACCTCAATCCGGAGCCGCTCAAACTGGCTGGAGCGCTGCTTCAAGCCAATGATCCGCAGCCAGATATCTCCGCCCTCCTGGGTATACTTCACCCCATTGGAGAGCAGATTGATCAGAATCCGGCTGAGCCTTGTCTCATCTCCCATCATGTACTCATGCCGGATGCCCGTGACTTCCACATGAAAATTCTGTCTCTTCCCCTCCGCCATAGGACGGATCATGGCGTCCACGGAGGAGACCAGGCCGCTGAGGGAAAACTCCTCCAGGGACAGCACCATTTTCCCGCTCTCAATCTTGGAGACATCCAGAATATCGTTGATGAGACCAAGAAGATGCTGACCGGAGGCCATGATTTTCCTGGTATAATCCCGCACCTTGTCCGGATTCTCCGCCTCCCTGGAAAGCAGCGCCGCAAACCCCAGAACCGCATTCATGGGAGTCCGGATATCATGGGACATATTTGAGAGAAAGGTTGTCTTGGAACTGCTGGCCACCTGAGCCGCCTGCAGCGCCTCCGCCAGATGTTGATTGTGGATCTCCCTTTCCGCCTCCCGCTCCCTGCGGCTCCTCTCCTGCTGTCTCTGATTCAGGAAATAGATCAGACAGCACAGAAAAAACGCCACCAGCATCACAAAGACCACGATATAAATATTGTGGTTTACTGTTCTGCCTTCCTGCTGTATCGCTTCCACCGGCACATAGCCGATCAGGTACACTGTGCCGCCGTTTACAGGCCACATATAGTTCAACGCGCTCTTGCCCCGGATGTCATGGTAAAACATAAGTTTCCGGCCCTGTTCCAGGCACTGGGCAACTTCCTCCTGCAGTCCGGGCTCCTGAATATTATTGGCCCGGTAAAAGTCTTTCAGATCCAGATGCCCTGCGCTCCGCTCTCCCATTCCTGTGGGTTTCAGCACCAGCCGCTCACTGTTGGAGTCCATAACATAGAGCATGGCCCTGCCATTATAAAATCCCTCCGGCAGGGACTGGTCCAGGGTGTCGTAGACATACTCCACATAGAGCGTCCCTCTCTCCCTGCCTTCCTTTTCCACCGGACACTTTATAGTATATGCCCAGGTTCCCATATGGTTCAGATAGGATTGGGAGATGGGCAGGCCGTCCACGGTTCCTCCTGCGGAGAAATCCAGCCCTTCTTCCGTGAAAACTTCCCCCTTATGGGAAATGCCCTCCTTTTCCCCGGAGGATATCAGAGATATCCTGGCCATGGTCTGACTGTCTTCAATGGAGAGGACGTACTCACGCGGATCCTTCGCCGCTGCGGCCTCCTGGGCCATCAGCTTCTGAAACTCAGCCTCTTTTTTCAGGATCGCCTCAATGGTACTCTTTATCAGATCCAGGCTTTCATTGAGATTCTGAACCGCCGACTCCGACATTTCCCTGGATATCTTCCGGGACACGGCAAATACAAATGCCCCAAGGATACAAAACACTATAATAATAGAAAGGAGCAGAGAAATTCCCTGATTCGTTCTGCTCCCCTTCCGCTTCTCTTTCACTTCACTGTCCCTTATGCCTTCACTGTCTGAATACTGTCAATACACAATTACAAGCCCATTATACCCCTTCCTGCAAATTTATGTCAACATGATTTGCAAATGACAGCCAAGTGACACAATCCCCCGTGTCGAGCACCGCCACAGTGACACCCCTGCCGTCCAGGCCCTCCCGGACATTTCCCGCTACCATTTCCCTCACACGCTGCATAATAAAAAATCCCGGCATACCTTTCTTTCTATAGTATGCCGGAATTTTATTCCTGTTCATCTGCGAATTTTTCTGTTCCTGGAGACATTTCCTGCCCACAGCACCGTTCCCGCCGTCAGCAGAATGCCGCAGGAGAGCAACTTCATCATGTCGGCAGCGGACCCCTGGCTCCTGACAGGCGCCCCGCTCTGGGCTTCCATCTTCACGTTCACCTCCAGAAGTTCCTCCTGGCTCTCTGCCGGTCCCACCCCAAGAACTCCGGTCACGGAAGGAGAAGTGGTCACAAACCGAACTGCCTCCGCTCCCTCCAGCAGGACACGCTCTGCCTCAAGGAGATCCAACTGTCCGTTCCTGTCAACAGCCAGAACTTTCACTTCCTGGCCTTTGAGAGCTTCAGGCAGAGGAAGCACCACGGTCAGCGGCTGATTTCCAAGCTTTGTCAAAGGAATCCCGCTCCCGTCTGACAGGGACAGACTGTATACTGCCATATCATCCGGCGGCTCCACCTGAAAAGTGCGCTGGCATGCCTCCTTCATTCCGGCGCCGTCCTCCGGCTGCCCTATGGTGAGAGTATAGCTCCTGTCCGCTCCCTCCAGGGAGGCCTCCGCACCTTCCAGTCCCTCCACCTTGACACCTGCCACCTGGGTCGCATCTTTCTCATATCCTCTGTAGGCCATATTGGAGAGCCTGGCGGCAGAAGTCTCATGAGTGTGTTCCGGCTCCTGCCCTTCATAGGCGAGCGCGATATTGCCAAAGGCGAAAAGTCCCAGTTTCTGCAGAGATGCCGGCAGCGTAATACTGCCCTGCAGGCCGGTGCCGAAAAACGCCCTGTCTTTTATTTCCTGCAGATTCTGCCCAAATTTCACCTGATTCAGCCGGGAACAGCCCTCAAAGGCGCCCTCCCCTGCCACCAGCAGGCTTTCAGGCAGGGAGACGCTTTCAATCTCCTCATGCCCCTGGAAGACTTCCGCCCCAATGACACGCACCCCTTCCGGGATCACCAGCTCACGGGCATTTCCCCGGTAAGCTACCAGCACGCCGCCGCTGATCAGAAAATCTCCCAAAGCGCCTTCCACAGCCTCTCCCTTCAGGAACCGCTCCACCCAGGGAGTATAGGTAAATGCCTTTGGTTCCACGCTCCTGACCGTGGCAGGAATCACCGCGCTCTCCAGAGCGTCGCAGTGGTAGAAGGCCCCATAGGCAATCTCCTCCACTCCCTCCGGCAGTACCACCGTCTTCAGAGCGCTCCTCGAAAAGGCGAACTGCCCGATCTGGCGGACTCCCTCCGGCAGGGCCAGGGAATCCAGGTCCGTTCTCTTATAGTAAGCCCAGTCGGCCACCGACGTCCCGTCAACTATGGTATACTTGGGCACACCACTGTTCCAGTCGAACTCTCTAAGATCAGTCAGTCCAGGATTCTCTCTCACAGCGGCGGATGTGTCTCCGTCATATACCCGTTCCTGCTTATTGTCCACAAAAACCACCGCATTGTTCCCCACCACATGGGTGCTTCCCAGGAGATTACCCGTCTCCTGGACAGGTTCCTGGGTGGGCGGCGCTTCCGTGACAGCGGGCTCCCCTGTGCCGGAAGGCTCCGGTATGGAAGGTTCTCCCTTGTCCGGGGCATCCTCCTTCTCCGGCATCTCTTTCTGACGCTCATAGAATGCCGCCGCAAAGGTATCTGCCGCGCTGCCCGGGTCGCAGTGTATGGTCAGCTGGTAACAGCCGTCAAAAGCCGTGTCATGAATGTTGGATGTCTCCGCCGGAATGCTGATATTTTTCATATTATAGCAGTCTCCGAAGGCCAGAATACCGATGGATTTGACATTGGACGGAATGGTCATCTGCTCCAGGCCTGTACAGCCTGCAAATGCATAATCTCCCACCTCCCGCAGCCCATTGCCCAGAACCACTGTGTCCAGGCTGTCGCATCCCCAGAAGGCATAGGACTCAATGGTCTTGACGGAGTTGGGAACCACCACCAGTTCGACGTTGTCATTCTCCTCAAAGGCCCCCTCGCGGATCACCTGAACCGTATCCGGAATAGAGACATTTTTCTCGTTTCCACGATACCTTACAAGCGCACTTCCCTCCATTTTAAAATCGGAAGCAGATGTTGCCGCATCTGCCTCCGATACAGGAAGCTGCATGATTATCAGTGCCGTGGCTATCATCAAGACACCCCAATTACGCTTTTTCCTCTTCATATTTTTGCCTTTACTCTAACTTTTTTGTCTCCTGCTCTGGCTTCCTGCCTCTCTGCATTTATGCCCTTGCTCCGGCTTTCTGCTCTCTGTGCATTTATGCCCTCGCTTTGACCTTCTGCTTCTTCCTGCTCTTTCCGCCATCCTTCTGCATAAAGAAGACAAAGGATAGACATGCCAGGCCGATAGACAGGAACCACTTAGGGTGAATGCCGTCGCCGGTCTTAGGTGTGGAGTCAACCGCTCCGCCTCCCTCTGACAGGCTGTTCAGGTTCGCATAGATCACATAAGGTGAAAAATGCTCTGCCGTAAAGGTAATACAGGACACACCGTTGATGGTGGTGAACTTCGGCGCCAGCTTATCCAGTTTGTCATTCACCACGCCGGCCACCTTATTATTCCCTGCGTAAGGAATCAGAGAATCCGGCAGCGGCAGGGTAATGGTGATAGACAGCCCTGTGGTATCCGTAATCTTTTTCTCTCCCGTGGCATCGTAAAGGGAAATGTCCATGGGGAAATACTTAATGTTGTCAAGGCTGCCGTACTCTGCCTGCAATGCCTTTAACACTGCTTCCGTGGCAGCGCTGTCTTCCGTCACCTTGATCACAAAATTGTCGGAAGATCCGTTTACCGTGGCCGAAACCACACCTGTATTGGAAAGTCCGTTCTTGTCTATAACCACCGTAGTACCGCCGTTTGTGGTACCGTCAGTTCCTGAGCCAGGACGGTTGCTGCCGCTTCCGCCGCCGGAGCTGGAACCGCCCCCTGTGCCGCTTCCACTTCCACTTCCGCTTCCCGTGCTTCCACCATTATTTCCATTTGACTTTGACCTGTAATTGGCAATTACTGCCACATCATGATCCGGCATGGTGATAATCGCCGCGGACATGGTAGTGTCCGTTATGGCTGTATTGGCGGGACTCACGGTCCATCCGCCGAACTCCTGGTCTGCCGGCGGATCATTGGCCACAATGATAATCTGGGAACCGGGAACATAACTTCCGGAGCCGCTTCCGTTGCGCACCGTCAGAGTGTGAGGCGTAGCCGTCCGGTTGCCTGAGCCGGTGTTGCCCGAACCTGTATTGCTGGAGCCGGTGCCCGGTGAAGGACTGGGCGAACCGGACTGGCCGGGTCCAGGGCTGGTTGACGGCGAGGGACTGGGAATCTCGCTGTACTGTGCGTAGGTATCCATATCCTCCAGCACGTTCACAGGAAGAGGTTTCCATCCTGTGAAGTTAAATCCGGTCCTGTTCTGCATGGACTGAGTCAGAGACGGCGGAATTACAGCATCCTTTCCGTCTTCCACCCGTAGAGTCAGAAGAACGGTATCATCATAGTCAATAAACCGCACGCTATGCTTTGTATCGGCAGAGTCAATCTTCTCATACTGTGCATAAAGATTATACGGATTTTCCGTCTCATCCGTGATATGCAGATCCTCGGGCCACCATCCGATGAAGCCGTATCCCTCCACCTCAGGGGGAATGGGAGGCACTGCATCCTCGCCCGGCGTCACGGACTGGGTGCTCAGCACAGTCTCCTTGTCAAAAGCATAGAACACAACTGTCTTCTGATATTCCGAAGGATCCAGGTTCTCGTACTTGGCATATACCTTCAGATCTCCGGTGACAATTGTCCCGGAAGGCGGTGTCCAGGTAAGCCTGGTATATCCTATCGTCGGCGGCAGATTCTCCAAGTCTTCCGGTGCTGTGAAAGGACTTCCCTCCTCAACATACTGTTCCGCCACCTTCTTCAGTTCCGTATCATAGAAGGTAACTGTGTAAACAGGAAGAATATAACGCACATTGATACCGTTTTCTTTGGCGTAAAGCTCCGCCACGCTGCCTTCCACACAGACAAAGGTTAATGCCGGTTTATCTGTCAGTCCGTCTCCGGTGGTATCATCAAATGCTTTCTCATGAATGACGCTCACACTGTTGGGTACGCGCAGCATTCTGATAGCACTGTCTGAAAAGGCATCTTTTGCAATAGTCCGGCAGCTGTCCGGCAGCGTCACGGTAAACAGCGCTGATGTATCCTGGAACGCACTTGCAGGCACTGTGGAAATCCGGGACCCACTCAGATCCGCCGACTCAATATTGCTGCCCATAAAGGCTTCTTCATAAATCTCCGTGACCCCTTCCAGATCAGAAGGTTCCACAATATGGGGCTTTCTTCCGCTGAGGTACTCCACAAGCTTTACATGGCTGCCGTTCCCGTCTGTCTCAAAAATCAAGGCATCCTCACAGACAAACTGCGGATTTCCATTAAAGTTCACATCCGCCAGGATATCACATCCCCGGAAAGGACTCTTGCCCATTTTGGTCACTGTAGCCGGTAAATTCACCTTTTCCAGCACGACGCAACCATCAAATGCATGATCTCCAATCGTCTGTGTCTTGTCGCTAAACGTAATCTCTTTCAGGTATTTGGCACCTTTGAAAGCATCAGCAGATACATCCTGAATCCCTTCAGCCACGATAGTTTTTCGCAGAAGAGTTCCACCTGTCAGGAGATCTGTTCCAAATTCTCTTTTGCTTTCACCATATTCGAACAAACCATAGTCAATCTTATTTCCAGCTTCATCTACAAGATCATTTCCGTTCTCATCTTTTGACACTCTTCCAATGGCTTGAATTCCCTCTGGAAGCACTATATTCAATGCGGCAGAAATAATGTTGCTTTCATCTTCCGTCAAGGTCTCGCTACCAGTAACATATTTATTGGCTGCAGTTCTGGCTGCCTGCTCGTATTCCGGAGTGATATACGCATAGTTTGCTGACGTATACTTGTTACCAGAATCCATATCTTTAAGGGTCGGATAGTCTACCAGCGTATTTTTACCTGTATCCTTGTTATACTGTACTACCAGGTTCGTGGGCCACCCGCTCTGATAAGTGATATAGGTCTCATCCTGACCACCTGCATTGATATTCTCACTTGGAGACATAGCGTATAAAAATGCCTGACAGTCCATGGAAATAGGTCCCACAAAATTTAAAACAGGATTCTTAACAGGTTCATAAGGTATGGATCCATCACCGGCAGAAACTCCGTTATTGTCCGCAGGGCATGTGGTATGGCTGGCACTCACAACCTGTGTCTTAAATGCCCCAGCCCCAATTACGCCTAACTTTTCAGGGTTGGCAAAAACCACATCTCTCAAGCGATGACATCCCTGAAATGCTCCGCTTGCAATTGACTCCATAGATGCAGGAATAGTAATCCGCTCCAGATAACAATTGTCCTTAAATGTATTTGCACCAATTGCCTTAACTGGATATGGACCAATAACCTCCGGCAGGGTCACAGTTGTCATACCCGGATCCATTCCACAATACACCAGACTTCCGTTCTCATCCACCCAGCAGACAGCTTTCTTTCCTTCATCATCCACAACAGTCAATTCATATACATATTGGCCTGACGCATCATCAAAGAAACTATAGGCAATTTGATTGTTAGTTGCTGTCGTATGCAGGTTTGAAGTTTTTAATCCTTTAAAATAAAATGTTTCAGGAACAGTGGTCTTAAAATCATCGAATTCCTGCTGCGAACCAGTAAAGTTTACCGTACTGTTGGCAGCCTCAATAAATTTTAAATTTGCACAACCCTGGAATGTGGAAATCGGAACTTCCTGGCTGAATGTAGGCGGGAAAGTAATACTTTCTAATTTTGCGCAATTCTTAAACACATTGGTGCCTATTAGTGACAATGCCGCATTCTTATCATTAGGCATAAAGTTAATATTTATCAAGTTATCGCATCCCTCAAAGACGGAATCACCTAATACCTTCACCCCAACTGGAACATTAAATCCGTTTAATGCTATACATCCGTAAAAAGCATAATCTCCAATCACAGACAAATTCGCATTCCAAGCAATATCAATATTTACTATATTGCGGCATTCTGCAAAAGCTCCTACTCCAATGGTATTTGTACCATTTCCGAGTTTTATACTATCTAGCGTACCACATTGATAAAAAGCATAATCCCCAATACCAACCATATTATCCCCAACTTCTAAATAAGTTAGGTTTGTATTTCCTGCAAAAATGCCTCTATCACGAGTAGAATAATCTACTGTTCCCTCCACTTTCCATTTTTTTTCTGCCGCATTCCATGTCAAATATTGATTGCCAATATACCAAACTTCAATATTCTGCATTCTTTGGCTAGCACTATCTATCGTGCGAATAATCTTAGGATGTAAGTTCAAATTCCCATTACCATCATATCTATATGTTATAATTCCATTTTCATATTTTAATTCCTTAGTTAGACTATCTTCGCCTCCTTCAATATAATAAAACTCACTTGGCAATTTTTCCCCCCAAATATCACGGTCCCTATAATCGCAAGGATGATACTGATATCCCACTACTATTTCTGTCGTTACACTTTCACCTGTATTAGGATCGGTCGTTGTTTGATTTTCTTTAATAGGCACATCATAATATAAATAATCCCCTTTTTTACTTACAGCCACATAACCTCGACCAGTTCCATCATTGTTGCGTAGTTGTAAGTAGACATCTTCCATTACATTAGGAATCTCCAAACGGCTTCCTTCAAGCTCCTGCTGGTTATATCCCAAAATAACAGCTACCAAATCCTGTGCACTATTATTTTTAGGAGACAGCGCAAATAAAAGCTTATTATCACCAGTCGAGTATATTGTATCATCTTTTGTTATAACAGGTATATTATCTGCTCCATTAACCCCCTGCATATTTTCCTTCAGCGTTCCCCAGTCATCTGGTTTTGTCCCCTGCGCCTTCAAGCCATCCACCGGTATCGCCGCCACCACCAACGCCGAAATCAGCAGCAGTGTTCCCAGGGTCTTGCGGACTGATCGCTTCAGCCGCCTCTTCTTTTTCTTGTTTTCCTTCACCGTAGTTGCCATCTCTTCATTACTCCTTTGCGATTTTCTTCGCTACTACCACAAAACGTCCATCCTTCTCCTGGTAGTCACAGGTAGAAAGCGTCAGAAGCTGATCCCCATACTCCGCAGTGACTCCCGTGTCATAAAAAGACATAGCCGCCATTTCCTGCATATTAGAGTTGAACTCCTGCTCCCCGTTTGCGTCAATAAACTGATAATACTTGAAAACAATTTCATCCTCTTTGTACACCCTGGACCGGAACACATACATAATCTGATAGGTTCCTTTCTCATAGATGGTGTCAAAGTTTATGTACTGATGCTCTTTATAGTAATCCTCCTCCTGATACAGCTCTAACTTTCCGAACATCTGGCCTGTCTTTGTGTGATGCCCGTAAAGGATGAAATTTGTACTAGGTTTCAACACATCACAATCCTTATCCATAAATATGGATCCATTCTTGTCGTACTGCTGATTCAGATTGTGGTGCAGATAATACTCATTGTCATCCGTCTGCATGACAGGGAAATCTATATTTGTATCGTCAATTTTAACCCATCCAATTAGCTTTTTGTGCTTTATTAATAAATTTTTATATTCATCCAGGACTTCCCTGGCCTCCGGCTTCTCATCCAGGGTATACAGAGGACCGGAAGGCTCCGCCGCGATCACAGGCATCTCTTTCAGCTGGCCAAGCTGCTGATAACTGGCTTCCGTCCGGTAATTATAATAGGAATAAACTCCTACATAGCCCAGGCTGCATGCCGCCGTCACAGCACATATCCCAATCAGGAGCTTTCTTCTCTTCTCCCGCTTTCTCAGTTCCTCCTGCACAATTGCATCCAGCGCCTTATCCTCCCTGGTCTGTGCCGGACTCCTCTGTTTTGACTGAACCTGCTGTCCGGAAGATGCACGTCGGACGGCGCCGGGTTCCCTTGCAGCCTGCCCTTTCTGTTTCCTCTCCCGGGTTCTGCCCGAAGAGCCTGGGGATTTCAGCTGCTCCTCCACCTCCTCCAGGAAGTCCTGTCCCAGAAGTGTGAGGAATTTATGCTTTCCGGCCTTCAGCTCCGCCCGCAGATTCTGCAGGGCTTTCTTATCCTTGTAATCCGTACTGGCGCGCAACTTATCTATCTTTTCTTTATCGCGCTTTGCGCAGGCATAATCCTTCTCAGTGCGAAACTGCCTGCCCTCCACTACATAAACTTTCTGTGCCATATACCTTCCCTGATGCTGCTCTTATCCGCTCTCTGCCCGGCAAGACAAATTCTAAAGAACTAAGGAACTGTCTTTTCGGGACTTCCTCACTGAACGGCGGCAGCCATACCAAATATTTCTCCATCATCACCTTCTATTTTACTCGTTATTAAAATATTTTCAACCCCTTTTCCATATCTGGTAACATTTCCTGCAAAAAATATACCAAATGTCCCTCTAATACGCTAAAAACAGGCCTGATTTTGTTTATTTTTTTCTTGCATACAGCTCCAGAATATGTTATGTTAAAAACAGCGACAAACTCAATAAGCAGGATATTCTATCCACAGACATTAGTCTGTAGGTTTGTAGTCTCTCATTCTACCGTTCGGAAATCCCTGCTTAATACCACATACCACAATATGCAGGGAATATTCAGGGGACAGTATCCAGTAACTCTGTAGGCTTTTTGATCCTATATTGGGGCAAAAAACCCTGGAAAGAGCCTTTATCACTGGCAGACATGATGGCGGACATGGGAACACTGCCCAAAAAGATACAGCAGCTGGCAGGGGATTACAAGGTCCACCTGATCCAGATGCGTTTTATCCCAGATGAGGATCTGGCGAAAATGAACTCTGACTTGAAATATGTGCTTGGGATCATGAAATGCACCGGTTCCAGAAAAAGATATGAAGATTACATCTACAGGAACAGAGAATTTTTCAGCAGAATCTCCAAAAGCGCTGTGGACGTCATTGACACTTGCACAAGCATCAAGGATATTACAGGCAGTCTCACATACATATTTAACCCGGACACCGGAGAGGAGGAAACAGATATGTGCAAAGCATTAAGGGACATTAAAAAACACGCTGAAAGAAAAGGCAAAAGACAGGGTACACTGGACACCTTGATTTCCCTGGTAACAGACGGCCTTCTCCAACTGGAGGAAGCCGCAAAACGAGCCGGCCTGTCCAGCTCTGCCTTCTGCGACGAAATGAAGAAGGCTAACGGGAGCACAATTTTTCACACCACACCCAGGAAACATTGACATGCAGCCACGCATACAATAAAGCATAAATAAAGCTTTGGAGGCAAACAAAAAATGAGTGATCTGACTGCTACTAACTGTGGTTGCAATGATTCCTGTGGGTGCGCAAGCTCCCAGAACGATGGCTGTGGATGCAACAGCTGGATTTGGATTATCCTGTTACTGTTCCTTTGCAATGGCAACGGGTGTGGTTGCGGATGCGGCAGCTCCCGCGGCAACAGCTGCGGTTGCGGTTGCGGCGGCGGAATGTTCGGCGGCAACGGCGGCGGATGCGAGGCCCTGATCTGGATCCTGCTCCTGTCCTGCTTCTGCGGCGGCAGCGGCTTCAGCAATGGCTGCGGCTGCAACAATGGCTGTGGCTGCAATAACGGCTGCGGCTGCAATAACTGCTAAGAAACGACTCAGGAGGCGGGTCCCTTTCGAGGGGCCTGCTTGCCGTGAAACAAGTCGGAATGTTCCGCATTCATATATGCATGGGGGAAATACCGCAGGCAGAACGATAGCCCGGGCCGGGCTTCAATACGCATTAGCGCAATATCGCAGGGCCTCCTGTGATATGCGGGGAAGAGGAAACGATGGATAAAGTGACCGCCTTTGACGCCTTATTTACCAACAATCAAATCCAGAAGTTAAAAGTTTTAATTTCTTATGTGGACAGCCCTATGCAGCGGCAGCTTGCAATCTATATCAAGTTCCTGGAATTGAAATATACCCTGGAACTGTTTCAGCGTTCCCCGCAGCTTACTGTCTCTCCCATGCCGCAGGAGGGCCCTCTGGACGCTGGCAGACTTTGTCAGGAAGTCACTCCCTATTGCAGCCCCAGGGAGCGGAACCAGCTTAACCAGTTTTCCTCCATGTTCCAGGCCATGAGTCATTATCAGGAAATGATGGAGATGGTAAAAATGTTCCAGGATATGTTTCCGGAAGGGATGTCCTTTCCCGGGGCGGAAGCTGCCGGGAGCGAAGACGGTGACGGAGCCGCAGGCGGCATAAACCCTGATCTGATGTCGGCAGGGCTGGGAGGTCTGTTTGGAGGCGGTATGCCTGACATATCCCAGCTTATGTCCATGATGAGCATGATGCAGCCCGGAGATTCCCCGCCTGCGGACCCCCCGCCCCCGGACAACACCCCCTAGCAAAGATATGCGGAACCGAAGATCTGTAGATCTTCAAACAGCATATCTCCTGCAGGCGCTCTGATCCATATAGGGACGCTCTGCGGCCTTATATGGATCACATGGACTGTGCGCCGGAAGGAGATATGCGGAACTAAAATTGGAGGAACAAATATGGAACCAACCACTGACATCCCCAACTGGATGGAAGATCCTTCCGTCCAGGGTATCCCGAGAGAAAAACTCGCTTTTCTCTCCCAACTCTACCAGCAGGGACAGGGCAAATCCCAGAAGGAAATGATGTCCTTCCTGATGCCCATGATGGCTCAGGCCAAGCAAAAAGGGCTGACTTTCACCCCAAAGGAACTGCAGATCGCGGTGGCCGCCATCCGCAAATACAGCACCCCGGAAGAACTGCGCCAAATCGACCAGATTATGAGTAAAGCAAAAGATAAAAAATAATTTGCGAAAATCCTTTCACCGCCGCCGGGTTGCGGGTACTATATAGATGAGCGGGTCAGAAAGCACCGCTCGTGGGATCAGAATATGCGCATATTCCGACTGTTTTGACAGCCTCTTCCCCTGTAACCTGAATACGGTCATTCACAGAGCATCAACGGGAGAAAGGAACCCTATGGAGCAGAACCAGGTTGCCGCATTTGCGGAAGAAAACATGAAAACCATCTACGCCTATGCACTCTCCCGGGTCTCAAATCGGGAGGACGCGGAGGACCTGGCCGGAGATATTCTCCTGGCCCTGCTCTCCAGCGCCTCCCGGCTGCGGGACAGGGATGCACTCTATGGCTTCGTCTGGTCCGTTGCCGGAAACACTTACAAAAAATTCCTGCGAAAAAAAGACAGACAAGCCCTGGCCCCATTGCCTCCGGATATTCTGGAGCAGATACCCTCCGAGAAGGATTTCACAGAGGAACTGGCCCTGGAACAGGACAGACAGGAGCAGCTTGCCAGGCTGCGCCGGGAGCTTTCCCTTCTGTCCAGAGAATATCGGGAATGCACTCTCTGCTACTATTTTGAGGGACTCTCCTGCCAGGAAACCGCGGAAAAGCTGGGGATCTCCCTGCATATGACCAAATACTACCTGTTCAAAACCAGGAAATTACTGAAAGAAGGAATCGGAATGGAACGTGAATATGGAACAAAGAGTTATAAACCCTCAAAATTTACCTTTAAAACCCTGTTTTCCGGCAGCTACAACCCGGAATACCGATGCCTGTTTGACCGATTGCTCCCGGGCAACATTCTGCTAAGCGCCTACTACACCCCGGTGACGGTGGGAGAACTGGCGCTGGAACTGGGAGTGCCCACCGCATATCTGGAGAATGAGGCAGACCTGCTGGTCAGATACGGACTGCTGAACGTCCTGCCAGGCGGAAAAGAAACCGGTTCCGGCAGGGACCGATACCAGACAAATATCGTGATCTTAACAGAAGAATACAGGGGAGAATTATACGATAAGCTGACTTGTCTTTGCACCGAACCGCTTGCGGATATCTTAGGCAGCCTCCGCAGCCAGCTTACCTCCCTGCGGAAAATCGGCTTCCGCGGCGCGGACCTGGAGGAGGAACGGCTGCTCTGGCCGCTGTTCTGGCTGCTGATGCATCGAGGAAACCGCCGCTTTGACCAGCACGGCAACGGGCTGTACTCCTACCACCCCCTCTACGGGGACGCCACCGGCATCAATATGGGAATCAGCTATTCGGAAGACGAAAATCCCTATACTTCCTCGGATTTTGCCGGATATGCCCGCATTGATGACAACTACGCAGCGTCTTATGCAAACTTTGGGATACTGCCTCCAAAAAACCGCTATTGCCAAAGAGATGCGGAGACTGCCAGGTGCGCCATTTACTCCGGTTCTGAAGCATATGTGCTCTTCAGCCAGACAGAACTGTCAAAGTTGGAAACTCTGCTGGAACCCCAGATCCGGGCTATGGCTGATCTATATGGGCAAATGGTCTCCCTGGCCCAGAATCTGCTGCTGACCCATGCCCCCCAGAGCGTGGCCGGACTGATTCCGGATGTTGTGGGCAAAACACTGTTTTTTGACACGGTGGGTCTGCTGGGCAAATGCGCCCTGGACAGCGGAGCACTGCGGCTGCCCCCCACAGAACTCCCTCTGGCGGTATTCCTGTACCAAATTGTTCCCCTCCAATAGGGAACACTGAAAAAGAGACTGTTGCGGATATCGGGAAATCCCCTTTCGCAACAGTCTCTTGCTTTCTATTCTTACCCCAACTCCCATCGAACTGCATTGTCGTTGGTCAAAGATGCCGCCTACGGCATACTAGGGCTTCACTACAATATTTACCAGCTTGCCCGGCACATAGATTTCTTTCACAATCGTGCCTGTCAGCCTATCTCCCAGCAACTCTTTAGCCTGGGCAATGACCTGCTCCTTGTCCAGATCCCGGGGAATGGAGAAGGTACCCCGCATCTTGCCGCAGATCTGCATGGCGATTTCCACAGTGGATTCAATGGTCTTAGCCTCCTCATACTCAGGCCAGCAGGTCTGATAGATCTTGCCCGTAAAGCCGCATATCTGCCACAGTTCTTCGGTGATATGGGGTGCCACGGGATTCAGCAGGGTCAGGAGTGCCCTGTATTCTCCTCTGGTCACCGTCCCCTTCTTGTTCATATCGTTGATCAGCGCCATCATGGCCGCAATTGCCGTGTTGTATTTCAGGCTCTCGTAATCGCCGCTGACTTTCTTAATGGTCTGGTGCATCCTGGTCTCCAACTCCGCGCTGTATCCCTCTTCCTCTGTGAGGATATCCTGCAATTTCCACACCCTCTCCAGGAATCTGCGGCAGCCCTTCACCCCGTCTTCGCTCCAGGCGGCGGACATATCAAAGGCCCCGATAAACATCTCATAGGTGCGCAGGGTATCCGCGCCATACTCCTCCACGATCTCGTCCGGATTCACCACATTGCCCAGGGACTTGGACATCTTCACAATGGGATGCTCCGCCATCTCACCATACTCTTCCACCAAAGCCGCACGAGCCGCTTTTTCGCTGCCGTATTGCTCCAGCAGACGCTTCTGCTCTTCCTGGGTCTGGTTTACAAAGCTGTGAGGATTCAACCCCAGAATCATGCCATGGCTGGTCCTCTTCTGGTAAGGTTCCGGGCAGGGAACCACTCCCTGGTCATACAGGAATTTATGCCAGAAACGGGAGTACAGCAGATGCAGTGTGGTATGCTCCATGCCGCCATTGTACCAGTCCACGGGCATCCAGTATTTCAGTGCCTCCGGGCTGGCCAGTGCCTCCCTGTTATGAGGATCAATATACCGCAGGAAATACCAGGAAGAACCCGCCCACTGGGGCATGGTGTCCGTTTCCCGTTGGGCCGGGCCGCCGCAGCAGGGACAGGTAGTGTTCACCCAGTCCGTTATGGCCGCCAGCGGAGATTCTCCATTGTCGGTGGGCTCATAGGACTCCACCTCCGGCAGGGTCAGGGGCAGCTCACTCTCGTCAATGGGCACAAATCCGCACTTTTCACATTTCACAATGGGAATAGGTTCCCCCCAGTAACGCTGCCTGGAGAACACCCAATCCCGCAGTTTGAAGTTGGTCTTACTGGTCCCGATGCCTTTCTCCTCCAGGAATGCTATGATCTTCTCCTTGGCATCCGCCACGGACAGACCGTTTAAAAATTCGGAGTTCACCAGCGTGCCCGTAGCCACATCCGAGAACACCTGCTCCTGTACGGAAACCGGGCTTCCGGCCACCACCTCAATGATGGGCAGGCCAAACTTTTTGGCAAATTCCCAGTCTCTCTCGTCATGAGCGGGCACGGCCATGATGGCCCCCGTACCATAGGTCATCAGCACATAATCGGAAATCCAGACCGGAATTTCCTTCCCGTTCACAGGATTGGTGGCTGTCAGGCCCTCTATCTGCACACCGGTCTTGTCTTTGGCCAGTTCTGTACGCTCAAAATCGGATTTCTTCGCCGCCTGCTCCCGGTATGCGGCCAGGGCGTCATAATTGCGGATTTCATCCCGGTATTTGTCGATCAGGGGATGCTCCGGTGATACCACCATATATGTGGCCCCAAAAAGGGTATCCGGTCTTGTGGTATAAATACGGAGTTTCTCCTCTTTTCCCGTTATGGCAAAATCTACCTCTGCCCCCTGGGATTTACCAATCCAGTTCTTCTGGGAAACTTTGACACGTTCAATATAATCAACCGTGTCCAGTCCCTGCAGCAGCTTTTCCGCATACTCCGTAATTTTCAGCATCCACTGGCTCTTGACCCTGCGGACCACTTCCGAACCGCAGCGCTCGCAGACT
>OFFV01000107.1_pt1 | contig 72320 bp, 50 predicted proteins | sample 1521461 | NCBI WGS metagenome assembly OFFV01 (sample SAMEA3504120, study PRJEB24116) | mouse gut metagenome | biome: mouse gut; feature: mouse-associated habitat; material: faeces | place: Denmark | collected 2011 | reverse complement strand
GGGGAGGTTCATTATACGGATAAATCCATAGTTTATCACCGCAATAATCGACAAACATCTTGTCGCCCGCTTTGTGTTCCATGCGCATCGACGGATGGGCGATCTTCCGGTAACGCTGGATGGCTAAACGAAACTGGGTCAGACCGTAACCGTCAGGATGGACCGTACGGTATTTGTCCCATTGCTGGAGGGTGGTCATTCCCTTCTTGCTTAAAGCCTTGCAGATTTCAGGCATCAGACGGTCCAGCTCTTCCAAACGGGGATTGGACACTTTGGAAGCTTCCGGCACGCAGAACAGCTCGTAAAGCTCCGAATCGCTTTTCTGTTGGAATATTTCATAAGACATTCCAAGGCTGTTCCATTTCCGGACATACTTTTTCACGGTGTTGCGAGAGGTGCGGGACAGTGCTGCAATGGTCTTTAGGCCGGTCTGTTCCTCGTACAAACGGATTATCGTTCTCAATTTGTTCATTTTAATGGGATTATTGGACATAGTCTCCTGATTTAATTAGAAATTTGACACTAACTAAATCTTTTTTAACCCAGCGAACAAACAACTTTTTAGGCTCCTACGAGGGGGGGCAATTTGAAGCGTTTTCAGGTGGTCAATTTCTTCCGTTTTTCTGGGGACGGTTTGGACCGTTTTCCAAGGGTCACCTTCATCCGTTTTTAAGGGGTCGGTTTTTCCGTTTTTTCCATAATATTTATGAGGATATGAATATCATGATTTAGAGAATATAGGTCCCAATATAAGTTTGCTATCTGTTCTAAAATTTAGTTTAGAAATTAAAAAAAGAAATGATAAAAGGGGAATAGAATTTCTGTTACAAAATAGCCTGCTTTCTTTGTTTTCAGTATTTTTGCGATTTTAGGCGGTTGGGTTCAACCGGTATTTACATATTCTGGAAACACTATCGAAGAATTGCACTATGCAGGATAAGTCGGTTTTAGAAATTTCACAAGAGGATGGCAGAAGGCCCCGGAGCCTTGTTACCGGAAATATTTCTCTGGGTATGTTGCGGTTTGCGGTCCCGATGATTTTAGGGAATTTATTACAGCAATTCTATAATATTGCCGATACTCTGATTGTGGGACAGTTTTTAGGGGCAGACGCTTTGGCTGCTGTTGGTTCGGCTTATGCGCTGATGATTTTTCTGACTTCTGTACTTTTAGGATTATGCATGGGAAGCGGGGCAATTTTTTCTTTGCAGTATGGTGCCGGAAATAAGAAGGCGTTGAAACGTAGTATTTATGTATCCCTGGTGTTTATCGGGTTGGTTGCTTTGTTTTTGAATATCAGTGTTTTTGTATGGATTGACCCTATTTTGCAGTGGTTACGGGTTCCGGTAGAAGTATATCCTTTGATACATGATTATTTGTGGGTTATTTTTTGGGGAATAGGTTTTACTTTTCTTTATAACTATTATGCCTCCTTACTTCGTGCTATCGGTGATTCCGTTTCTCCTTTGTGGTTTCTGGCCATAGCTGTGGTTTTGAATATTGTGCTTGATTTAGTTTTTATTTTGTGGTTGGATTGGGGGGTACGGGGTGCTGCGTGGGCAACCGTAATTGCACAGGCTGTTTCGGGTATCGGGCTTTGTGTTTATTCTCTCTGGCGTTATCCGGATTTTCGGTTTCGTTTTGAAGATATGTGTCTGGAATGGACTACAGTAAAAGAAATTGTTGCTTATTCTTCCCTAACCTGTGTTCAGCAGTCTGTAATGAATTTCGGTATACTGATGGTGCAGGGGCTGGTAAACAGTTTTGGGACAACTGTTATGGCGGCCTTTGCTGCTGCTGTAAAGATAGATTCGTTTGCTTATATGCCTGTTCAGGATTTTGGTAATGCTTTTTCTACTTTTATTGCTCAGAATTTTGGAGCCGGTTGCCGGGAGCGTGTTCGTAAAGGAATACGCGTGGCGTTTTTGGCGACTACGTTATTTTGTATTTTTGTATCCGTTTTAGTTTTTGTTTTTGCCCGTTCTTTGATGCTCATTTTTGTGCCGGTACATGAAACAGAAATTATTTCAGTCGGAGTGGGATACTTGAGAATTGAAGGAATTTTTTATTGTGGTATAGGTTATCTGTTCCTGTTGTATGGTTTCTATCGGGCGGTGAGACGTCCGGGAATGTCGGTTGTATTGACTTTCCTTTCTCTGGGAACGAGGGTTATTTTGGCATATGTTTTGGCTGCTATTCCTTTTTGGGGAGTACTCGGAATTTGGTGGGCTATTCCCATCGGTTGGTTTTTGGCAGATGTGGCAGGATATTGGTATTATTGCAAACGCAAAGAAAAGATTTTTAGTGTTATGGGTTAAGGTTTACGGAACGGGACTGACAAAATCAATATTCAGACTTTGACAGTTCCGTTTCCGTATATCTTTTATGCCGGTTTAACCAAGCTGCGACCTAACCATACCAGAGCAATACCTAAGACAATACTCAGAATCAGATAGGTAGAGAAATAACCCCAATGTTTATTTTGCATAAGGAGAAACATGTCGTCGGCGAAAGACGAAAATGTGGTGAAACCACCGCAGAATCCGGTGATGAGAAACACGTTCATGTTGGCGGAAATAAGGTGGGCTTTTTCAGCCATTCCGAAAAAGATTCCGATAACAAAACTACCGATGATATTGACAGCGAAAGTACCCCACGGGAAAGGGGAAGTTGTCATGTGGTGAGCAAGTTTACCTACTAAGAAGCGGAGGCAGGTTCCGATAAATCCGCCGCATCCGGCAATTAACATAGCTTTGAACATCATTTTTTATTTTAAAGTTTAACAAATTTGAACGGTGTGTATAAAATTTATTCACGTTTTTCTTTCATTACTTTAGGTCCCACAAGCATAGTCAGTACCCCTCCTGATAACAATATGACTATAGCTACGGTTAGCACTAATTTACCACCTCCGGCTTTTAACAGAGGAGGGATAATAAAAGTTGCGATGATGGCTCCTAGTTTTCCCAATGCTGAAGCAATTCCCTCTCCGCCGGCTCTTTCCTGAAGACTGTAAATCCGGCTTGGAAGTTCGAAAGTTGTCAGATGAGGACCGGCATTGAGTGCCAGTTCAAATAACAAAAAGCCTCCCAACGTAAGCCATAAAGAACCGTTGTAAAGATAGCCTAAAAGTGTGGCAATAAGTCCGGCACTACAGATAAAAAAGCCGGTTGTCTGGGTGCGGATGATGTTGAATTTCCGGACAACTGTTAACCCCAAAACAAATCCTAGCATGACAAACAAATTGATATAAAAAGTGAACCGGAAAGATTCTACTGTTTTCTCAAAAAGATTTGTTCCGTTTGGAATTAGGCCCAGAGTCATCAGTAGTATAGGGGTGAATATACCGATTCCGTATACTCCCATGCCTTCACAACCCCAGGGGATACCGCTGAGTATTACCCGTTTGATATTACCTGGGGTAAAAATATCTTTTTTAGAACTTTGAATAAGTGGGATTTGAGCTTTTTTATAAGCTAATTTACCGATATACACATCTTCTCCCAGGAAATGCCGGATATTTTTTTCGGCTTCCTGTACTTTGCCATGTAGGGCCAGCCATTCCGGGCTTTTGACAAACCATAGTCTGGCCAGAAAGGTAGCAGTTGCGAAAATTGTAAGAAAAAGGAAAAGCCGGTTCCAAAGTTCTGGATTTGAAGAGGTTTTTAACACAGACCAAGCTATTAGTATCATCAGGATATTCCCCAGACCCGAGCTTGCTTTTGAGATGCCTAACATGGTGCGCCGCCATTTTTCAGGCATGATTTCCGAAACGTAAGACGGGTCGAGGGCATAGGCACCTCCGATAGCAAATCCGATGACCAGTAAACAGATGGTGAGGATAATTATAGAGTGACTGAAAAAAATCCAGAGGGATGCTCCTGCAATTAGCATCGGGCAAAGCCGGAAGAAAAATAAATATCCGTATTTGTCACTGAAATGTCCGAAAAATAAGGAACCTGCCATAATACCGATTAGCCCGGCAGAAAAAATGAAGCCTTGTAGCCAGGAAGAAAGTTCCGGATGGTGGGTGATAGCAATCAGTGGAGCGATTACACCTATCAGGATGGCTAGTGCTCCTCCGAAGAATTGTCCGGCAGAGGCAATGATTAATATACGGATGTGCCTCCAACGGATAGGCATTGTGTCCATATTATATTTAGGGCCTTGATTTTCAGTCATAATATTTTTTGTTAATATCCAAGGGTTTACGGATGACAAGCCAGTTTGGATGGTGGTTTGTCAATCTTTTACCCTTGTTGTAAAATCTTTTTATCCAATTTTAGATGTGGCCAGAGGAATAGCCAGGTGGCGACACAAAACGGACCTGTTAAAGTTGGTATGCCTATAGGAGCGAGGAAGGTATCCATTCCTGCCTGAATGAAAACCGTGGCGAAAATGCCTAATAGTGTCCAGATTGCAGTACGCCAATTTACCTGATAAAAAGTGGTTCCCAAAGCAATGGCTGTTAATACCGGACTAAATCCGAAAAGACCGTTAGCGATGTCGTTTCCGTCGCATTGGTAAAGGATGGCTATACCTAAGGCTAATGCTGAGCCGATTGCAGCCCAAATAGCTGCCCAGCGGTTGCTGATGAATAAACCGATTAGAAAAAATATACCTGTAACCCAGGAATTGAGCAAAAAGACTTGGGAAATGCCAGATAACCAATAAATTACAAGACTTTTAAAACTAGTGTCGAAAGCAGTAGGAAAATTTCCCGGCAATTCGGGTGTTCCCATGCCGGCATCCGGAAGTCCGTGCATAATCCGGGCTGCCATCAATACAAACCAGGTAATCAGGACAAATGGGAAAGTGAAAGAACTAACTTTGTAAGGGGCAAATAATTGATTCAGTCCTACCATAACCCACGTCGTCATGGATGAAAAGATAACGATAGCTAACCACATAAGGGGGACATTTCCCAAAAAAGTAGGGAGAGCACAGCCAACCAGAATCCCATTGAACCCCCAGAGGCCATCCAGTCCTTTCTCTGCCGGATATTTTAATAAATAACCTGTAATCGTTGCCATAAATGTACCGACAACGGCACCCCAGGCAACTGCTGGCATATGAGCGGTATAAGCTCCGTAGAAAATACCGGCTAAAAAGAAAATACCGGTCCATGCATTTCCCTGAAACATGACCTGGCCTGCTCCTTTGAGATACAGCTTGAAAAAACCGGGAGTAAAAATTGCCGGTAGTTTCGGTGTTGTAGTTGTTGTTTCCATGATTATTTGTTTATAAACTTACTGAATTTTACTCTCCCGGTTATTTCCAGATAAATTCTTCTGGTAGCGGTTTGCCTTTGATTTGCATGCGGACAATGGAGCCGAATTGGCGGATAATTTTTTTTACCGGTTGTGTTTCCATACCCAATACTTTAAATATTAATCCGCTTTCGTTGGGCAGGTAGCTGATTCCTGCAGCCAGATCGCAGTCGCGGTTGATAAATGCTTGAGTGAGGGCATATATCCGGACAGCATCATCTGGCGGAGTTAATACGATAACATTGGCAAATACGTCGTAGTGATGCATAATACCCGTTGCCCGGACTGTTTTTTGTTTTGGCGAGGCCACCATTTTTTCCCGGAAAAGCGGTTTGCCGTCCGGACGGTGAGCTTGTGTGCAGACAGACAACAGGTCATAAACAAAAAGTTCTCCATCGTTATAGTATTTTCTTCCTCCGGTATAGATTTCCGAATAGAACAGTGTAGCTGCCGGATGGATTGTAATGTCTGTGTCAGTGATGTAACGACTGTTGCGGCAGGGAATTGTGGCTTCGGGAATGTATTCCAGATAAGCGTTTTCTTCCAATATAAAAGTTTGCTTTAGTCCGGAGAAATTGTAAACCATTTCGGCAATTTTAGTTGCTGCTCCTGTAGAAATAAAGGCATATGCATCTTTTTTTACAGTGAATCGATTTTGATAGCGGTCCCCGTCAACGTTGGGACCGCCTGCCGAAAGGATATATACACAGGGCATTTCAGGCATGCCTTCGTCAAAGTACAATTCTTGTTGTACAATCGGGGGGGCACGTCTTTCCCAATGCCGCATAATGGATTTGTGATTACTGTCGAGTTCGAACACCAAATCCAACATGCCATATTTTCCGGGTGCACCCAGGCGCATGGCTTTTGTGGGTACCTGATAAGGTTTTAGTTCCCTGCAATTTGTAAAATCATTCATAATTTTATTTCCTCCGCTTCTTTAGAGACTACCCGGTCAAAAAGGGCCATATCCCTAATTAAATCGACCAGTTCTTGAATTCCTTCGCCTGTCATACAATTAGTGAACACAAAAGGTTTACCGGGGCGCATGAGTTCTGAGTCGCGACGCATGACTTCAAGAGAGGCATGTACATAAGGAGCCAGGTCGGTTTTATTAATGACCAGAATGTCTGAATATGAAATACCCGGACCATCTTTACGGGGGATTTTATCTCCTGCAGCAACATCAATGACGTAAATAAAGAAATCCACTAGTGCCGGACTGAAAGTAAGTGTGAGGTTGTCGCCTCCCGATTCTATCAATACTACGTCGCTGTCCGGGAATTTAGCTTCCATTTCTTCAACAGCTGCAATATTCATAGAAGGATCTTCCCGTACTGCAGTATGGGGACAAGCTCCGGTTTCCACGCCGATAATCCGCTCTTCTGCCAGATAACCTTTCAGCATTTTACGGACATGTTTGGCGTCTTCTGTGGTAACAATATCATTGGTTATAATCAATACTTGAAGTCCTGATTTTAAAAAATAAGGGGTAATTGCTTCTATCAATGCGGTTTTTCCCGATCCGACAGGACCACCGACTCCGATTCTGCAGGTATTGCTCATAATTTAAATTTTAGGTATTACGATTTTAGTTCATAAACATTCTCATTTTGCCTTTTTCGTGCAAAGAGGCAAGGATATCCATTTCCGGGGCAAAAGTTTGCATATCATCAAAGCCCATTTCCCGGAGCATTTCGTAGTTGGAAGCAGTTGCCGAACAGAGACGATATAGTATAGCCTGTGTTTCGTAGTGAGATACTTTTACACAGCGCAGTGCTGCATTTAGTAACATATTAATTGCTCCGTATTCAATGGCTGCATATAGTTCTTTTTCTGTGGAACCGTTTTGTTGGAACCAGATAGCTTGGGCAATGGGATAGGTGCCCGGCACTTTTTCCTGACGGATATCCTGAAGCCATCGGTTTATTAAAGGACTATCACTTATTTGCATGCAAATTTCTGCCATTTTTTTGCCCATGCGGGTAAGCATCAGGCGTGCTTCAGCATTCATTTTACATAAAATTACCTGATGATCGGCGTTTTGAATACGTTCATAATCATTGTGTTCTGCTGCACGGAACGCTTGTAAGGCTGCAATACCGTCACAATAAATGGTTTGTTGGAGAACGGTACGCGTGTATTGTTCCAACGTATCAGCATCGTATACTATGCCTTCGAATGCAGCCGATTCTAATCCGTTGGAAAAAGAAAAAGTTCCTATCGGAAAAGCGGAATCCGAAAATTCAAGTAAATGCATTAAACGGGTAATTTCGTCAGTCATACTATGGGATTTATAATGTTTTGGCACCTGTGAATGTTGTATTCACTGAATATAATGGCCGATTAATTGTAATGATGATGTATGGTCCCGTTTACAGGATTATATTCATGATGGTGTATTTCTCCGGAGTGGCCAGTTTCATGTACATGTGGTATATCTTGTGAGGCTCCGCCGAAAAGTTTGCGTATTTCGTGGGGGGCTAAAAAAGGAATGATTTCTTTTCCTGGCTGGAATTCGTAGGTAATATCTTCAAAATGATGGGTATCCATAACGCTTAGCATTACTTTTTTATCAACAGTCAGCGGTACGTATACTTTGGTGCCTTTGACAATGGCCGGCCAGTGTTGATTGCCAATGGCGTGGCCTAGTTCGATGCTTCGCCGGATGATTTCTTCGGGTTTTTGGCCGGCAATTTTTTCCAGGTTTATGATTAATACCGGTTTTAATTCGATGCGGATAACAACTGCTTTATTTTTCGTGATGTCATATTCCAGAATGTCGCCGTTTTCAACCTGACTGTGGCGTTTGAGTGCCACACTATATTCTGTGCCTTTATTGCTTTTGACTATAAAACGGCTTTTTTGTGCAGTCCATTGGTCCAATTCCAGATATTCAATGGTTGAATCTTTTAGTTTTCCGCTCCAAACCGGGTTGGTGAGCATATTTCCGAGTACTTCGGTATACATTTTCATAGATAGAATTATTTTAGATTTACAATTTATGATTTACAATTTACGATAAAGCCGCAACTTGTTGTGGTGGCAGAAAAGGACTAATCGTAAACCGTAAATCATAAATCTGAAATTAGCTGAACCAGTAAAGTTGCCCCAAAGAGAATTTTTGAGCCGGTTTTACATATGCTTGTTTGCCATCGATAAATACTTCGAAAGTTTCAGGGTTAATGTCGATTTTCGGCATATTTCCGTTAAGTAACATATGAGGTTTACCGATTTGGCGGCAACCATGTACCGGATAAACAATCCGTTCAAGTCCATATTTCTCTTTGATACCAGCATCATGTGCTGCACGTGAAACAAATGAGACGCAACTCTTTGGTTGAGCTCCGCCGAAACTTCCGTACATGGGGCGGTAGTATACCGGTTGGGGAGTAGGCAGGGAGGCATTCGGGTCACCCATGACAGACCAGTTAATCATACCCCCTTTGATTACTAATTTCGGTTTGGTACCAAAGAAAGCAGGTTCCCATAAAACGAGGTCAGCCATTTTACCTTTTTCAATAGAACCCAGCATGTCAGAGAATCCATACGTGATTGCCGGATTGATGGTTAATTTTGCCAGATAGCGCAGGATCCGAAAGTTGTCATTACTATCTGAATCTTCAGCTAATTTTCCTCTTACTTGTTTCATATAATCGGCCATCTGGAAAGCACGCATAAAATTCTCTCCAACACGTCCCATTGCTTGTGAATCAGATGATATCATTGAAATTACCCCCAAGTCATGCAGGATATTTTCGGCAGCTTGAGTTTCCGGACGTACACGGCTTTCTGCAAAAGAAACATCGGACGGAATTTTCGGGTTCAGGTTGTGACATACCATAATCATATCAAATAATTCTGCCTGTGAATTAATACCGAAAGGCAGGGTTGGATTCGTTGAAGATGGTAGAACGTTGGCCAATGAAGCCACTTTCAGTAAGTCAGGTGCATGTCCGCCGCCGGCACCTTCCGTGTGATAAGTGTGGATGGTACGTCCGTCAATGGCTGCGATGGTATCTTCTACATATCCGCCTTCGTTCAAGGTATCGGTATGAATGGCTACCTGTACATCATATTCATCAGCAATAGCCATGGTTGCGCGGATTGCTGCCGGAGTACTTCCCCAGTCTTCGTGGATTTTAAAACCACAGGCTCCTGCCATCACTTGTTCATACAAAGGCTTGCGGACAGAACAGTTTCCTTTACCCAGAAGTCCGTAATTTACGGGTAGTCCTTCAATTGCTTGCAACATACGTTTCATGTTCCAGGTGCCTGAAGTGATGGTTGTACCGTTACTGCCGTCAGTTGGTCCGATTCCTCCGCCAACCAGGGTAGTAACTCCGTTGCTCAGGCAATGATAGGCTTGTTGCGGAGCAATCATATGGACATGTCCGTCGATTGCTGCCGGGGTCAGAATCAGATGTTCGCCGGAAATAGCATCAGTTGCAGCACCGGTAACCAGGTCCTTGCTCACACCCTGCATGATGTTAGGGTTACCTGATTTACCGACACCGGCAATTTTTCCATCTTTTATGCCTACATCGGCTTTGATGACACCTAGTTTCGGGTCTATAATGGTTACATTGGTGATTACCAGGTCGAGTGTGCCTCCTTCTGCTGTTGTTGTATTGGCGAGTCCCATACCGTCGCGCAAAGTTTTCCCCCCGCCATATACAACTTCATCTCCGTATACACAAAGGTCTTCTGTAATCTCTGCATAAAGTTCTGTATCTCCCAAACGGATTTTATCTCCTACAGTAGGGCCGTACAGGTCATTGTATTGTTGTCTTGAAATAGTTGCCATAATTATTTTCGTTTTTGGTTCTTTTTCTGCAAAGTAGCTTCCGCACTGGCTTCGTCAATCATTTTAAATCCGAGGTTTTTCGCTCTTTCAAGGGCCAGTATTCTTTGCGGAAAGAAAGTGGGAGCATCTTCATCTCCGGTAAAACCTTGTACCAGGCCATTAAAGCCCATTACATATTGTTTACCGGAATAAGCTACGACTTCCACTTCTTTTTCATCACCCGGTTCAAAACGAATGGCGGTGGTAGCCGGGATGTTCAGGTGGCAACCATAAGCTTTTGCCCGGTCGAATTGCAAATAACGGTTTACTTCAAAAAAATGGAAGTGTGACCCAACCTGTATGGGGCGGTCTCCGGTATTGTGTACTACTATTGTGGCAGTGTATCGGCCTTCGTTATAAGTGATTTGCTGGTTGCTTAAAATTATTCCTCCTACGCCTACGTGTTGTTTAGGTATAAATCCGTGATTTTCAAATGTTTGTTTGGTTGAATTTGTATTACTGTTTGCCATAACTCTTACTATTTTATCGGATGATGAATACTTACCAGGCGGCTGCCATCAGTAAAAACAGCTTCCACTTGAATCAGAGAGATCATATCAGCTACTCCTTCCATGACATCATTTTTTGTTAATACTTTGGTGGAATCAGTCATCACCTGTTCCAGAGTTTTTCCTTCCCGGGCTCCTTCCAGTGCTGCTGAACTGATAAAAGCCACAGCTTCCGGATAGTTTAATTTAAGCCCTTTTTCCTTGCGTCGTGCTGCGATAGCACCTAGTGACAACAACATCAGTTTGTCAATCTCTCGTGGTGTTAGATGCATAATTTTTACTTTTAATAATTTTAGTATTGATGGTCGGATATTAACAGGTTAAAATTCCTGTTGTGTTAATGTATATACTACGATTGATTTTTAAAGTTGTTTCAAGACATCAGGTAGAAAAACGCAGGGTGTTTAGGTTTTGCCGGAGATGATAAGCGTTTATTGGGTTCTGGAACAGGCCTGTTGCCGATTGATGTATTTCCGGTTCGGGGAAGATTTTTTATAAAATAACCATTTTGAAGGCATTGCGTAAAAGTGAATATTAATTAAATTCAACAAAAATGAAAACACAGACTCATCGGATAGCAATATGGTTTGTAAAAATACCGGCTATCTATCAATCGGAACATGATCCTTTCCTGTCTGGCAACATTGCCAGAAGAGGCGTGATCGGGACGATCAGCAGGAAAGCCATATCGCCTCTTATGAAATCAATGATTGCCGTGTGTAAATCAGGGAGATTACTTTTATTTTCTTCAAAGAGCCTGGTTATACCGATATAAACAGACTGTAAAGTTATTCCAGAGGGGGAATTGGCCGATGGCCAGCTATTCGGTTGGATTGACAGATATAAAATCTTGTCTGTCAGTAAGATGTCTTTTTTTTGAAATAAAAAGAACAGTATGTCATTTTCACATTTAAAATATCGGTATGGTACAAGTAGTAAATGGTTTTAGGATAATATGTATTTTTATTTTGTTATCGGTAATGGAACCGCTTCACGCAAACAATGCAGTTGTTGATACAGCACTGGTATTGCAAGAAGTGGTGGTGACCGGTTCCGGAAAAGAACGTCCGGTGACCCAAAATCCTGGAAATATCAGTGTTATAACTCCTTTGATTTTGCGTAATAGTCCTGCGCAAAGTATTGATGACATTCTGAGTATGATTTCGGGGGTAAATACAACCCGTTCAGACGGACTCAGTAATATTCATAGTAATGTCAGTGTCCGCGGATTATCGGGGGATGAGCAAGGGCGTACTTTGGTACTTTTTGATGGGATTCCTGTCAATACTTCGGACGAAGGCTCTGTAAACTGGAACAGCATTCATATGAATAATGTAGAACGTATAGAAGTATTTAAAGGGCCAGAGTCATCGCTTTACGGAAACAATGCTATGGGAGGAGTCATTAATATTATTAGTCGGAAACCTCTTACTCCTTTTTCTCTGAATGCTTCCGGAACATATGGTTCACTCAATACCTGGAAAGGTAATCTCGGTTTGTCCGGACGTTTGAATGAGCGTTTATCTTTGTTTGTTTCCGGATATTATAATAAAAGTGACGGTTTTAATAATACGCCGGAGCATTTAAGAACCTTTCCCGATTATAGTGTAGCTCGTTTTATGAAGGAGGGAGGGTTGTATACCAAGGTATTGTTTTCATTTCATCCTCTGTTTAATATCGGTTTATCTTATGATTTGTATCGGGATAAAAGGGGGGAAGGGGAGAAAATAAAAGCTCCTCTGGGAGAATTTCGTCATTTTAATCATCATCGCGTTCAGGGACGTTTTTATGGTGAAAAAGGAAGATTTTCTTATGATGCTGCCTTGTATTTTCAGCGTCAGGATTACTTCCGGTTGGATGAACGAATCAAAAATGAAGTGTATCAGCGGTTTGATGTAAAGTCCCTCCGGGATGATTGGGGAGCAATTCTACATGCCCGTTTCTCCGGGAAATACAATGATTTTGCTATTGGCGGAGAATTTAAGAATGGAAGCATTGACGGAGGAGATCATTATGTGACTTCGCCGGATGAAGTACTCAATAAAGGGACTATGAACATTATTTCCTTATTTATTCAGAATGAGCTGAATTTTTGGAAAGAACATTTCTGGTTGCAGGTGGCTATTCGTTATGATAATACTTTTTTTCATAATGGCCGGTTTCAGGCTAATGGCGATAATGTAGCTGATTTCAATGGATATAACGGAAATTTGAAAAATAATCGTTGGGAACATTTTTCTCCCCGGGCGGCTTTACGTTTTAATCCGACGAAATCAATTTCAGTGTATTTGTCTTATTCCCAGGGATTCCGGGCTTCTATACTGGATGATCTTTGCCGTTCGGGATGGATGTGGGTAGGACCGAAAATCGCCAATCCTGAGTTAGGCCCGGAACAGTTGGATAATTATGAGGTTGGCGGAACTTTTTGGTTGACTCCCTGTTTATCATTTTCTCCTTCATTTTATTATGCCCGGGGACGTGATTTTCTCTACTATGTGGCTACCGGTGAAAAAATGTGGGGTAAGAGGGATATTTTCAGACGTGAAAATGTTTCAAAAGTAGACATGAAAGGAATAGAAAGCGATCTGGATTTTATGCCGGTGAATGGTTTAAAAATCAATTTAAATTATTCCTACAATAATCCAAGGGTGAAAGATTTCAGGCAAAAACCGGAACTCAATAACAAAGTGTTGACTTATGCTCCTGCAAACCAGGTAAAAGGTTATGTCCTTTGGACGGGTGGTGTAGTTGATGCGATGATTCGGGGGCAGTATAAATCCCGGCAATATACTACAGAAGATAACAGCTCTTCGATTGCAGGTTTTACAATATGGGATGCTCAGGTTTCCAGGTGGTTTTTCCGGCACAGGTTTTGTGTCGGTGCAGAAATTTTAAATGTATTTGACAATCGTCATATGAATACTAAAGATTACATATCGGCAGGAAGGCTGATGAATGTCCGGTTGACGGTAAATATAAACGGTAAACTGTAAATTGAAATAAGTAGTTTCTGTATAATCATTTGGCAGATTTATAAACTTTTTATTATGAAAATAATTTATTATTTGCTTATCTTTTTGTGTTGTTGTGCTTGTGGAAAACGGAGCAGGCAAAAGTCACCAACAAGGATAGTGACAGATGCTTTGGGACGTAATGTGGTATTGCCTGATAGTGTTAAAAGAGTAGTATGTGTCCGTGCTTCGGCCATTCGTCTGGTGGTTTATGCCGGCGGAGTTTCTTATATCTGCGGAGTGGAGGAACAAGAAGCCCGGAATAATGAATTTACGCATGCTTTTGCCCATCCCGATTTGGTTCATAAATCTGTTATTGGTCCTGGAATGGGAGGTGATCCGGAACTGATAATGGCGGTCCGGCCGGATGTGATTTTTATGTCTTGCACGACAATTGGAGATGCAGATGAATTACAGCGGCGTACCGGGATTTCGGTTTTTACGATTGAGTATGGGGATATTGGCCGGGACCGATCGGTGTTTTATAAATCTTTGCAGCAAATCGGTAAAGTATTGCATACAGAGGCACAGGTTGATACATTGATAAGTTTTATTGATGCACAAATTATGGAATTAAAAAAACGGACAGCGGGAGAGGTGAAACCCCGGAAAGTATATGTAGGGGGAATTTCTTATAAGGGGCAGAAAGGTATTATTTCTACAGACCCTTATTATGCAGCTTTTGGTTTTCTGGGTGTAAATAATGTGGCTTCTGTTGTGGATTCGGCTTTTGTATCGCCGGTTACCGGAACATACATAGACTGGGAGCAATTAATAGAGTGGAATCCCGATGTCATTTTTGTAGATATGGGAGGCTGGCCATTAGTTCGGGAAGATTTCAGGAACCGTCCGGGGGTGAACCGTCTGTTAAAGGCTTACCGGACAAAACAAATGTATGCTTTGTGGCCCTATAATAATCATCACTCTAATTTTGAGGTGATGCTGGCTAATGCCTGGTATGCCGGGAAAGTGCTTTATCCGGAACGCTTTGCTGATATTTCGATGAAAGATAAAACCAATGAAATTATGACTCATTTTGTAGGTGCACCTATTGCATCTGATTTGGCCGGATGTTGGGGAGAGTATAAGAATGTCTCTGAGTTGCCGTGAAATGGTTGTTTCCTGGTTTTGCTGGAAAGATAAGCTATCCTATTGCAACCGTATCAGCATTTTACTCTGGATTTTATAGGAAAATATACTGTTTATGGATAAAATAGTCACTCAATATAAAAAATATCGGGCTCATAACCGGATGTTAATCCGGATTATGTTTATTTTATTGTTTATTACAGGATGTATGGCTTTAGTGACTGGTTCTTATCAGATTAGTTGGCCGGAAATTGTTCATCTGTTGCAAGGAGAAGATGTAGAAATGAGTCGCCAGATTATATTAAACATCCGGTTACCGAGAATATTGGCAGCTATCGTTACCGGGACCATTCTTTCATTGTCCGGAGCGGTAATGCAAATATTGCTTCGTAACCCGTTGGCTTCTCCTTACACGTTGGGAATTTCCAATGCCGCAGCTTTCGGGGCTTCATGCTGTATAGTTTTTGGGGGATCCGGTGCCGGTATTGTGAGGTCTTCTGATTTGTTTGCGATGGCTAACTCTTATATGATAACCTTGTTTGCTTTCTTGGGAAGTTTATCGGGACTGGCTATTATCCTGTTAATTATAAAAGTAAAGCAGGCATCGGTAGAGGTAATTATTTTGTCCGGAGTGATTATTAATTCACTTTTTGGTGCAGGTATTGCGGTGATGCAATATCTGGCAGAGTCCGTACAGTTGGCTTCTATCGTTTTTTGGAATTTTGGTGATTTAGGTAGAGGCGATTGGAGCAAATTGATTTTTATGGGTTTCATTTTAATACCGGCGTTGATTTATTTTTATTTTAAACGTTGGGATTATAAAGTGCTGGCATTCGGCGATGATTATGCACAAAGTATGGGAGTATATCCTCAGAGAACCCGTATAACCGGTATGGTAGTTACTTCTTTATGTACAGCAGTAGCTGTTTCTTTTTTTGGAGTAATTGCTTTTGTTGGATTGGCGGTACCCCACATTGTCCGTAAATTGACAGGTGATAGTGAGGAATTTCTGATTACCGGAGCTGCAGTTTTCGGAGGTATGTTTTTATTACTGTGTGATACGGTAGCTCGTGCTGTCATTTCACCTATTATTTTGCCGGTGGGGATTTTGACTTCTTTTCTGGGGGTACCTTTATTTTTATTTTTATTGACCCGGAAAAAAGGAGGATGATTATATAAACAAACTAAGGATAAACATGCAATTACAAGTTTACGATATATCTTTCAGTTATTCGGATTTTAAGGCATTGAAACACATTTCTTTCGAAGCTGCGAGGGGAGATATAGTTGCCATTATAGGTCAGAATGGTTCCGGAAAGAGTACTTTATTAAAATGTATTGCCCGGATACTGAAAATAAGTGCCGGAACAATCAGAATAGGGAATACGGCATTACATACCATTCCGTCTGATAAATTGTCTCGTCTCTTGTCTTATATTCCTCAAACTGAAGAGGTGATTAATGGTATTAATGTTTTTGATGCTGTGTTATTGGGTAGAAAACCTTATATCCGGGGGTGTCCTTCTACGGAGGATATGGATTGTGTTGCCCGGTTGTTGGAACGATTGGATTTGGAAAAGATAGCCATGCGCAGATTAAATACGCTTAGCGGCGGACAACGGCAGCGGGTGTTTATTGCCCGGGCCTTGGCTCAGCAGCCTTCCATACTTCTGCTGGATGAACCGATAGCCAATCTGGATATTAGTCACCAGATGAAAGTGATGAAACTTTTGCAGAAACTTGCGGGTGAAGGAATGACAATCGTTATTACCATTCATGATATTAATATGGCTGCACGTTTTTGTAACAAGGCCCTTATGTTGAAACAAGGTGAGGTTTTTGCATTTGGTTTACAGGCTGTTTATACTCCGGAAAATATAGAAAGATTGTATGGGATGGAAGTGGACGTTTTGCATCACAAAGATAATCTGTACATTATCCCGCAATAAATGTTCTGTAATTTCTCAATTTTACAAATTTTATAACTCTTTGAATATGAATTCTTTTTTAATATTGATGTTTATGATTGTTTTAACACCTATTGGTTATGTACACAATGCTTGTATCGAAAGCCAGGCCCCGGAATTAATCAAAAAAGAAATTTCTGAGATTGAAATTTTACCGGATTATGCAGAAGGTTTGAAAAATATAGAACAAAGTGAATATTTGGATATGGTTTTTGTATTTCATCAGGAAAAACAAACGGAACTCGTGACACGGATTCGGACCGGGGAAAAGACCGGGATTTTTGCTTCACGTTCTCCGCGTCGTCCTAATCATTTGGGAATAACCACAGTAGAGCTGATTAGCCGGGAAGGAAATACCCTTCGGGTGAAAGGTGCTGATGCTTTGGATGGTTCGCCGGTCATCGATATTAAATATTGTGATACTTCCCTATTTGAACAACATTATATGCACGATAGCATCCGGGCAACATCTCCCCGGGCTGATATTATCCGTAATATCATAGATAATGATACCCGTGAATTATTACTTAAGGCTGCTCAGATTCATGGCCATATTTGTCCCGGGCTGGCTTTGGGGGTAATGGGGGCGACCCGGGTGATGCAACAGATTTTAACTTTGGGTGATGATATCCGTGATTATATACTTACGGTGGAAATGCAGAATTGTCCCGTTGACGGAGCTTTGTTTGTCACAGGATGTACACCGGGTACCGGTCGTTTTGTTATGGGAAATCCCGGAAATGCTTGTTTTTATGTTCGGAATAAGGCCGGGAAAGGATGGAGAGTTGCTTTGCGGGATTCTAATCAGGCATATATCAATAAAAACATTCCGGCCGACCTTTCTCCGGCCGAAAGAGGATTCCGTACTTTAAAATTGGATGTACACCAATTGTTGCAATTTGAGAAAATAAAGTAAGATTTGTAATGGATGGAAATATTTATTGGTATCAGTTTTCATGTTATGATTTCATTGTCAAATGTCCTGATGCTGTTTTTGACGGTAGTTGTCGGAATTTTCCTTCTATGGCGTATTCGTAAGTGAAGAATAGAATAATGTTATGTAAACGCATAAAAAGCATAAGAAAATAGGAAATTTTAACAGATTGTTCGGTTTTATCACTTATTTTTGTAAGTCATATAACTGAATATATGTCAATATGGAGCAAGCTTATCGGAATCAGGAATGCTGAAGACACCAATAATGTCTTCGGTAATAAAGCCACATCTGTATCGTCTGATTTTTTCCGTTATGCCATAGTAGATGTTGAGACTGGTTTGGAAGACCATGAAATTCATGATATTGGGGCAATCCGCTATGATGGGGCAAAATATCATGAAAATTCAAAAAAGAAGCTATTTGATTTTCTTAGTGAAACAGACTACATCTGCGGACACAATATTATTCATCACGATGCCAAATATTTATTCCCGGAAAAAACATGCCATTGGCTTTTGGTTGATACACTTTATGTTTCGCCGTTATTATTTCCGGAACGTCCTTACCATAAGCTTGTAAAAGATGATAAACTGATAAGTGAGCAGATAAATAATCCGGTGAATGATTGCGAAAAAGCCAGAGATTTGTTGTTGGACGAAATTGCGCGCTGGAATTCGTTGCCGGAGGAGAAATGCAGGCTATATGCATCCTTGTTAAAGGATAAGGAAGAATTTAAAGGATTTCTTAGCATGGTGGGGGCAGAATGCATAGGTGAAGGGGTGTCAGAACTAATAAGAAATCTTTACAAGGGAAAAATTTGCTGGCATGCTGACCTTGATATGCTAATCAAACAATATCCCTGCGAATTGGCATATGCTTTGGCTTTGATTGATACAACTGACCATCGTTCCATTACTCCCGGATGGGTGCTTCACAATTATCCCGAGGTGGAATTTGTTGTAAAACTCCTGCGTCATACCAGTTGTAATGAGGGATGTGATTACTGTGATGCCCGGCTGAATGTGCTCCATTACTTAAAAGAATTCTTTGGATATGAACAATTCCGCACATATGAAGGTGAGCCACTTCAGGAGCAAGCTGCTCAAGCTGCGGTGAAAGATACATCGCTCCTGGCGATATTCCCTACCGGCGGAGGAAAATCACTTACCTTCCAACTGCCTGCACTTATGGCTGGCCGTTCTGTACATGGATTGACGGTTGTTATCTCTCCTTTACAGTCGCTGATGAAAGATCAGGTAGATACTCTTGCTGACCGGGGTATTACGGAGGCAGTAACCATTAATGGCTTGCTGGATCCGATAACAAGGGCGTTGTCTATACAAAGAGTACAGAACGGAGAAGCTTCTCTTTTGTATATATCCCCCGAAATGCTCCGTTCGAGAACTATCGAAAGAATATTGATGGCACGCCATGTTGTGAGGTTTGTGATAGATGAGGCACATTGCTTTTCTTCATGGGGCCAGGATTTTAGGGTGGATTATCTTTACATAGGGAAATTTATTCGGGAATACCAGCAAAAGAAAAGATGTTGTAATCCGATACCCGTATCCTGCTTTACGGCTACGGCTAAGCAGAAAGTAGTGCAAGACATTTGTGATTATTTCAGGCAAACATTGGATTTGGATTTAAAATTGTTTGCATCAACAGCTTCAAGGACCAATTTGCATTACTCTGTTATCCATACCGAAACTGACGATAATAAATACCTAAAGCTGAGGGAAATTATAGCTGAATCCGATTGTCCTGTCATTGTTTACGTATCACGTACCGGACGAACAAAAGAACTGGCAGGTAAATTGACTCGTGATGGTTATAAGGCATTGTCTTTCAATGGCAGGATGGAATCTGATGAAAAGATAGCCAACCAAGACGCTTTTATGAATGATCAGGTTCGTATCATTGTGGCGACGTCAGCTTTTGGTATGGGGGTTGATAAGAAAGATGTCGGTCTTGTGGTACACTACGACATTTCGGACTCGCTGGAGAATTATGTGCAGGAAGCAGGCAGAGCCGGTCGCGATCCCAACCTCAGTGCCCGTTGCTATGTGCTTTATAGTGACAAAGACCTGGATAAGCATTTTATATTGCTGAATCAGACAAAGTTAAGCATCAGCGAGATTCAGCAGGTGTGGAAAGCTGTAAAAGACCTTACTCAGCAACGTCTGAGAGTTAGCTGCTCTGCGTTGGAAATTGCACGGCAGGCGGGATGGGACGATTCTGTATCCGACATTGAAACCCGTGTGCGGACAGCTTTAGCGGCTTTGGAACAAAGCGGATTCCTGGTGAGAGGAAATAATGTTCCTCATGTATATGCTACAGGTATAACTGTAAAGAACATGGATGAAGCAAGAGAGCGTATATCGGCGTCATTACTCTTTGGCAAAGATGAAACAGAAAAGGCAATCCGAGTCATCAAATCCCTGATTTCACAGAAATATATAGCCAAAGCTCAGGATTCAGAGGCAGAGTCGCGTGTGGATTATTTGGCAGATATTTTGGGACTAGACAAGAAAGAAGTTGTATCTGTTGTGGAGCGAATGCGCCAGGAAGGTATATTGGCAGACAGTAAAGATATATCTGCCTATTTGTTGGATACCGGCGATTCGGAACGGAAATCGCAGACACTTCTCGAACGTTTTGCAAAGCTTGAGCAATATATTCTCAACCATATTCCTGACGAATCTTTACGGATATCATGTAAGCAACTGAATGATAATGCAGTGAATGACGGAATCAATACATCCAGGGAAAAGGATATCCGGACTTTGCTTTACTTTCTTACTGTCAAAGGATATACCCGTAAAAAAGAAGATGCAGTCCGTAATATGGAAATCAGCCGTCAGGCAGACTTGGAATCAACCATCAATCGTTTTGAAAGACGTTTGGAAATTAGTCGTTTTGCTGTAGAGTGGCTATACAGGATAGTTTCAGATACGAAAAAGGAAACTTTACAAAGCAAGGCTATTCAATTTTCTGTAGTAGAACTTTTCAATCAAATAAAATGAAGTCCCTATACTCTTTTCAGTAAACTTGACAATTTGCAGCTGGAAGAGGTGGAAGAAGCACTTTTGTATCTGTCGAAAATCGGTGCGCTTAAACTCGAAGGTGGATTTCTGGTCCTTTATAACGCCATGGATATTCAAAGAATAAAGGACAATAAATCAAGGTATAAGTTGGATGACTATCAGATGCTGAATGAATTCTATAAGCAGAAAATTCAGCAAGTTCATATAGTGGGCGAGTATGCTAACCTGATGGTAAAGGATTATAACGCAGCTTTGCAATATGTCCGGGACTATTTCCAGATGGATTACAAGAAGTTTGTTGCAAAATATTTCAAAGGTGACAGAACGGGTGAAATACAGCGTAACCTGACGCCAAAGAAATATAAACAATTGTTTAGTCAGTTGTCTCAATGTCAGATGGGAATTATTTCTGATAAAGATTCGCGTTGCATTGTTGTTGCGGCAGGTCCGGGCAGCGGGAAAACACGTGTGCTGGTTCACAAACTTGCGTCTCTTCTACTACTCGAAGATGTGAAGCACGAGCAACTTTTGATGTTGACATTTTCAAGAGCAGCCGCTACAGAGTTCAAACAGAGACTTATAGAACTGATAGGCAATGCAGCCCATTTTGTTGAGATAAAGACATTTCACTCTTATTGCTTTGACCTTTTGGGACGGGTAGGCAATCTTAAAGCGGCCAAGGATGTTGTTGCCAAGGCTGCCGAGATGATTAACCAAGGCGAAGTAGAACCTAACAAAATCGGTAAAACTGTGTTAGTCATAGACGAAGCTCAGGACATGGGCGTTGCGGAACATGCACTTGTGAAGGCTCTTATGACTAACAATGAGGAGATGCGTGTGATAGCAGTGGGTGATGATGACCAGAATATTTATGAATTCCGTGGGTCGGATTCCGGATATATGTATCAGATGACACAGGAGCCCGGTTGTAAGTTTGTCGAGATGATTGAAAATTATCGCAGTGCACGCCATCCCGTGAATTTCGCCAACGAATTTGTGCGGGGTATCAGTAAAAGGATGAAAAGTACGCCAATTATTTCCATGAGGGAAGAGAATGGTTGGGTCGGAGTGATACGTCACCGGTCAAAATACATGTATCAGCCACTCATTGAGGAATTGATTCTCCATAGGAAGGAAGGCACTTTGTGTGTGCTCACTCAAACGAACGAAGAGGCTGTTATCCTGCTGGCTCTTTTGCGGAAACATGGCATAAACAGCAAATTGATACAGTCAATGGATGATTTTCGATTTGGGAATATGGCCGAAGTAAGGTATTTTCTGAGGTATATAGATAAGCGAATGAAGACGCCTCTGATTCCGGAAGAATTATGGGAAAATGCAAAACATTCCCTCTTTTCCGTTTATGACGGGAGTCAAAGTTTGACGTATGTAAGGCGTTGTTTGGAACTGTTTGAACAAACCAATAAAGCAAAATACTTCAGTGATTTTAAAGAGTTTGTATTTGAATCGTCGGTGGAAGACTTTTGTGATGTTTCAGGTGCGGATGTTGTGGTGTCCACTATTCATAAGGCCAAGGGCAGAGAATTTGACGATGTATATATGCTTATATCTGGTAATTATTTGAAAGATGCTCATCTGATGCGTCAGTGCTATGTGGGAATGACCCGTGCAAAAAATCGGCTGTTTATACATACGAATGGAGATTACTTTAATCATCTGATTGCGGATCAATATCTTATAGATTCAAAGGAGTATGCCATGCCCGAGAAAATTGTCCTGCAACTTTCTCATAGAGATGTCTATCTGGATTTTTTCAAAAAACTCAAGCGTGAGGTATTGGCGTTAAAGGGCGGAGATTCATTGAGTTACAATAATTTTGTTTTGTACAATGCCTTAACCAACAAACCTGTGGCGAAGTTGTCGGCAGACCTGCAGAAAAAATTGCTGGGGGAGTTAAGAAGTTACCATGTGGAATCCGCATCTGTCCGGTTCGTTGTGGCATGGAAGCCCAAAGATGCAGTGAAAGATGAACCGGAAAGAGCTGTCCTATTGGCTGATTTGGTTCTTTCTTTGTAATTTGTTGTTTATCAATATATCAAAAAAAACGTGCAACTCATTGAGCTGCACGTTTTTGCTTATTGTTTATTATCTGTATCCTTATCGGAATCATTTGACTTCCTCGAAGTCCACATCGGTTACTTCCTGATCTTTGCCATTGTTGTTAGACTGTCCGGCGTTCGGATTGCCTTGGGGACCTTGCTGTGCATTCCCTTGCTGTTGTGCCTGGGCGTTATACATTTCCTGAGAGGCAGCCTGGAAAACATTGTTCAGTTTGTCTATAGCGGCATTGATAGCAGCAACATCCTGATTTTTGTGAGCGTCTTTCAGTTCCTGAAGAGCAGATTCAATCGGTGCTTTTTTGTCGGCTGGCAGTTTGTCTCCAAATTCTTTCAACTGTTTTTCAGTTTGGAAAATCATGGAGTCTGCTTTGTTGATTGTATCTATTTTCTCTTTTTCTTGCTGGTCGGCAGCGGCATTGGCAGCAGCTTCGTCTTTCATTCGTTTGATCTCAGCATCTGACAAACCGGAAGAGGCTTCAATCCGGATAGATTGTTCTTTGCCGGTAGCTTTATCTTTAGCAGATACGTTCAGGATACCATTGGCATCAATGTCAAAAGTCACTTCAATTTGAGGAACTCCGCGTGGTGCTGGCGGTATACTGTCGAGGTGGAAGCGACCGATAGTCTTGTTGTCTTTTGCCATAGGACGTTCACCCTGGAGAATATGAATTTCTACAGATGGCTGATTGTCCGCAGCAGTAGAGAACACTTCCGATTTTTTAGTCGGAATGGTTGTGTTGGATTCTATCAGTTTGGTCATGACGCCTCCCAGCGTTTCGATACCTAATGACAATGGGGTTACGTCTAACAGCAATACGTCTTTTACTTCTCCGGTCAATACTCCTCCCTGGATGGCTGCACCTACTGCTACCACTTCATCCGGGTTAACTCCTTTGGAAGGGGCTTTGCCAAAAAATTCCTGTACTTTCTGCTGAACTGCGGGGATACGGGTTGAACCTCCTACAAGAATCACTTCGTCGATATCTGAAGCTTTCATACCGGCATCTTGCAATGCTTTGCGACAAGGTTCTATCGTTGCCTGAATCAGGCTGTCACACAATTGTTCAAATTGTGCGCGGGTCAGGGTACGAACCAAGTGCTTGGGAATTCCGTTCACCGGGAAAATATACGGTAAATTAATTTCAGTAGACGTAGAACTTGACAATTCAATTTTTGCTTTTTCGGCAGCTTCTTTCAAACGTTGATGAGCCATCGGGTCCTTGCGGATGTCTACTCCTTCATCTTTCTGGAATTCATCTGCCAGCCAGTTGATGATTTTATCATCAAAATCATCTCCTCCTAAGTGAGTGTCACCGTTAGTAGATTTTACTTCAAATACTCCGTCTCCCAGTTCCAAAATGGAAATATCGAAAGTACCACCACCCAAATCGAAAACAGCAATTTTCTGATCCTGTGATTTTTTGTCCAGGCCGTATGCCAGAGCGGCAGCCGTTGGTTCATTGATAATACGTTTTACTGTCAATCCGGCAATTTCACCAGCTTCTTTGGTAGCTTGGCGTTGTGCATCATTAAAATAGGCAGGTACAGTGATTACTGCTTCGTTTACTTCTTGTCCCAGGTAATCTTCGGCTGTTTTTTTCATTTTCTGTAAAATCATTGCTGAGATTTCCTGCGGAGAATATTGGCGATTATCAATGACCACGCGGGGAGTATTGTTGTCTCCTCTTACCACTTGGTAAGCAACACGTTTGATTTCACTTTGTACCTGATCAAAGGTTTCACCCATGAAACGTTTGATAGAATATATGGTTTTTGTCGGATTAGTAATTGCCTGACGTTTTGCCGGATCACCTACCTTACGTTCACCATTTTCTACAAATGCTACAATGGAAGGGGTTGTGCGACGACCTTCACTGTTTGGTATTACTACCGGTTCATTACCTTCCATTACGGCAACGCATGAGTTGGTAGTTCCTAAATCAATTCCTATAATCTTTCCCATAGTGTTAATGTATTTTTTTTACTTATTTATTTATTATTCGTTTTCAGAGTGTCCGAGGTTTTAAATTCAAACACATTTTATTATTAACAAATGGCATGCCACTAGTTTGGATAAGATGTTTTTTGTAAAAATGGCGGTTTTTTGATAAAAAGAAAGAAAAAGTGTGTCATGAAATCTGACAGAACGGCAGATTTTTTTAAGGTTTATAAAATATTTATTGTAGAATTGCTTGTTCGTTTTTGCAACTGTCTTTCTTGTCCTGATAAAGCCGGAAAAACTGGTCGTTTTGTTTGCCGGGAGAATTATAAAAGGAGAAAAGCGAGTAAATCATTGGATGCAGATAATTTAGTCATATTTTTTATACTTTTGTAAACCATATTTAGTTGCAAAAATAAACGACCCTTATTTTTGTTGATGTAAGACGTTTTTTATTAATGTGTTGCTAGTTGTTCATGGGAAAAAAAACAGAAAAAGCATTCGTCCGTGAGCAAAAACAGGCAGTTCCTGAAGTAACTGTTTTGTATTTTTCTCAGGGGACAGGGAAAGCCCGGGATATAGAAAAACTGGAGATGAAAGGGGAAGTAATTGTAATTGATCATCCCTTGGAACAAAAGGAATATATCCGGACAATAAAAAAAGCTCAGTCTGATTTGATTGTTTTATTTGATGGGGAGCGTTTGCCTTTGACAATATTGTCTTCTGTGGTGCAGCAATATATCCGGGAAAGAAAGAATGGAATAGGTTATATCACTTCCTCAAAACAGAAATTGTGGCTGGGGTGTATTCTGCATAACTGGAGTGCGGATCCGGCGATTTTGTATTCGCCTTTACTTATAGGAAATAAGTCTGATTTATTGAAGGCTTATGGTGGTTGTGATTTGGCGGCAGAAGTTATTCCCGGCGTTGCTTATAGTTTACAGAAAACCGGAGGAATAAAGTTTTTTAATTTGACGGAAGGAGCGGCAGCGTGTCGTCCTGTTGCTCAGAAAATAAACAAATGGGGAGTATGGGGGAATTATTCTTTGCGTATTCCTGGCTGGTATTTGTTGTCGGGAGAATTTTTTAAAAATCTTTTTTGTGGAGAAGGGAAAGTGCAACGGGATATGGTTTTCCGGATGTTGTTTTTGTTGTTGGCCTGTTTTGCTTTTGTTTTTATGCCTTATATCAGCAAGGATTTTGGAGTGACAGGCGATGAGTTTGTGGACCACCGGCATGCCGGTTATGTATTGGATTATTTTGCAAATGGTGACAAAACAGCTTTGGAGCAGCCTAAAACGGCATTACATTTATATGGTAATTCGGTGCAGGTAATTACGGCTGCTCTTTGTCGTTGGTTTGATGTAGATAATTTTTATGAACTGAGGCATTTTGTCGGAGGTCTTGTGGGGGCAACCGGTGTTTTGGCTGCCGGATGGATGGGATTGCGTTGGGGCGGTGGTTTATGTGGTTTGCTTTCTTTGTTGCTGATGTTCTTTACTCCCCGTTTTTTCGGACATAGCATGAATAATCTGAAAGATATTCCATTTGCAGTGGGGTACATGCTTTCTTTATTTTATACTGTCCGTCTTTTTGACTATTATCCTTTTTTCCGTTTGCGGCATATGCTTGGTTTGATTTTGGGTATAGCTTTGACCTTGGGAACGCGTTCCGGTGGCTTGCTTCTTTATCCTATGACCTTTATGTATGCGGGTTTATTCTATATTTTACATTATGGAATCGGGCATTTTTATAAATTTGGAAAATATGCCGGGAAAATCGGACGAATACTGGAAATATTGTTTATTGTTTTTATTTGCAGTTATTTTTTATCTATTCTGTTATGGCCGTTTGCTTTGCAAAAACCGTTGACAGCTGTGGTTTATTCTTTGTCGAAATTCACGCATTATAATGTAGGACTTCGTACAATATTTGGTGGTGAGCAGATGATGTCCAATATGTTGCCCTGGAATTATGCCCCTGAATATTTATGTATCGGGATGCCGATAGTAACGTTGATCGGTTTTTTTGTCTATTTGTTCTATATGTGTATCAGGAAAAAGGAATTTTCTTTGATTGGTTTTTTCTTATTATTTGCTGCTATATTTCCGGTATATTGGGTGATTCATTGTCATTCAAATTTGTACGGAGGAATCCGGCATTTGTTATTTGTGATGCCTCCGATGGTGGTTATAGCCGGGCGTTTTTGGAGCGAGCTAATTCATGGGGGACGTAAATATTTGAAATTACTGCCGGTATCCGTTTTTGTTGTGTTGCTGGCGTTACCAGTGGCTCATACTTTTCGAAATCATCCCAATGAATATGTTTATTTTAATGAATGGATTGGCAGATTGAAAGGTGCTTACGGAGACTATGAAACGGATTATTATTTTAATTCTTTAAAAAGTTCAGCCAATTGGTTCCGGAAAAATATTTTACCGGATTTGCCGCAGGACCGGAAAACTGTAGTTGTGACCCAGGCCGCCGGAATAATGGAGTATTATTTTCGGAAAGATACAAATGTGAAAGTGATTTACAGCCGTTATTATGAAAAATATTCAAAGGAGTGGGATTATGCTATATTCGGCAATGTTTATATTAGTCCTTATCAGTTAGAAAATAAATTATTTCCTCCGTCAGGTTCGTTATATGCTCCGGTAGTAGACGGGTATCCTATGTCTTTTGTATTGAAACGGGATACGAAAATGGAATTGCGAGGCTATCAGTTTGAAAAAGACCGACAGTTTGAACAAGCGATTCAGGTTTTCAAAGAATACACCAGAACCCATCTTCAAAATGAAGAAGTCTGGTCCAGGATGGGAAAACTTTATTATATAACCAAACAATTTGAGGAGGCGAAAGAGGTTCTGGAGTATGCTTTGAGTTTGCATCCTTTTTTAAATGAAGCTTTATATATGCTGGCTTTGACCAATGCAGAACTGAAAAATTTTTCCGGAGCTTTTGAAGCAGTGGAACGTATGTTGGCTGAAAATGAAGCTTCGGCAGACGCTTGGTATTTAAAGGCTTTGTTGCATTACCGGTTAAAGCAGTATCAAAATGCAGTTACTGCATTGAATCGGGTGTTGGCTTTTCGTCCGAATTTCGACAGGGCACACATACTTGCGGGAGATATTTTCCGGGATAATAATGATTTTGAGCAGGCGGCAAAAATGTATGAACAGGCCTTGAAGTACCGGAATAGCATAAATACAGCTATCCAGTTGGCTGATGCGTGGGTGCGGTTAAAAAAATATAATCAGGCGAAGGAGTTGTTGGAAAAGGTAAGACAATTTCAGGCTTCTTTTTATCCGATTTATAAAGTAGAAAGCAGAATGTTGCTGCAGGAAGGAAAATTAAGAGAAGCTGATGCAGCATTGAAGAAAATGGAGGATATTGATGATGATTCGGAGGTGTTCGTGTTGAGGGCGATATATGCGGAATCAATGCACGATACGGAAAAAATGAGAGATATGCTTGGACGGGCTTTGGCATTGGAACCGGGTAATGTTGAAGCTCTCAGTTTAAAGAAAAAGTTTTTAGAATGACTTTATGGCAGGAAAAACTTGTATAATCATACCTTGCTTTAATGAAGCTGGACGTTTTAAGGCTGCAGAATTCCGGGATTTTATAAATAAGGTTTCCGATATTGATTTGTGTTTTGTAAATGACGGAAGTGTAGATAATACGCTGGAGAAACTAACCGATTTACAATGCACACGACCAGAGAGAATAAAAGTGGTTACTTATGCAGATAACCGGGGCAAAGCTGAAGCTGTACGTCAGGGATTTTTACAAATGCTGGCTTTGGGGGAATATCAATGGGTAGCATTTGCTGATGCTGATTTGGCAACTCCTTTAAGCGAAATGTTTCGTCTGATAAATATTGCCCGGGAGGAACCAGAGGTAATGATTATCATGGGGTCACGGCTGGAACGGATGGGAGTCACCATTCGGCGTAAATTTTACCGTCATTTTACAGGAAGAATATTTGCGACTGTTATTTCCGGATTGTTTCGTTTGAATGCTTATGATACGCAGTGTGGTGCAAAGGTTTTTCATGCAGATATTGCCGGAGCTGTATTTAAACAGCCTTTTATTTCGCATTGGTTGTTTGATGTGGAAATGTTATTGCGGGTGAGAAATTTGCGTAGGGATTATAACCGGATAATACACGAAATTCCGTTAAATGTTTGGCTGGAGCAGGGACATAGTAAAATTCGGTTTTCACATTTGTTGAAAATGCCTTTTCAGTTGTATAAAATCTATTTCAGATATAAAAATTAGGGTATTTATATACATTTCAAAGATTATTTCAAAAAGCATCTGTCCTTTGGTTTACTTTGGGTGAAAGCGGGCTACTAAAATTAGTTCTTTCCGAAATCAGATAAGCGTGGAACTGCAATATATATTTTGATATGGTGTCTGAAAACTCGAAAATGAAAAGAAAAGCCAAACAAGTGCAAATATAACAGTTAATATACAGTGATTTATGTGGTATCAGATTCGGGATAGAGTTTTTAATTTGTCTTAATCCGTTTCAAGTTTCTTCGGGATATATGGGAACATATACGGGAATTTATTTACCTTTGCAATGTAATTCAAAAACGCATTGCCGATGAAAGTTTCCGTCTATCTGAAGAAGAGCAGTTCCTCGACCTCGAACATCTGTTTCCGTGTCCGTGAGAAGAACGTGGATATAAAGGTTGTTTCGCCTCTTGTAGTCCATGACAAGTACTGGGATTCCGACACCCTCAGTTACAAGCGTACGACAGCCGTACCTGCCGTTGAGCAGAAACTGCTGCCCGAGCAGATTGCCGCCATCATCGAGAAAGTGGAGAAGACCTTTTCGGACAAGGCAAACAGCGCATGGCTGAAACAAACCATCGAGGATGTGCTGTACCCCGCACGGGCTTTCGAACGAAACCATCCGAATCTGATATGCCGTATTCATGAGTATCTGGAAAAATTTGACGGAGCGAACAGAACCAAAGAACACATCATCCGCTTCGAGCGCAAGATGATACGTTACCATGAATATCAACGTGAGATATTAGGTAATACCGATTTCACCCTCTTTGTTGAAACCGTCACATTGGAGCAGATGAACAGTTTCCGTGACTATGTGTCCAACGAATACCTGTTGCGCCAACAGCATCCCGATTTCTATGCCGGGCGTATGTTAATCAACCACGCGCCAAGGCCATTGTCGAATACGACCATCATCAACACGATGAACCTCTTTTGTACATTCCTGCACTGGTGCAAGAAAATGAAGTATTCCGACAACGAGGTGTATGAGCTTTACGGATGCAAGGAACCGACATACGGTGATCCGTTCTATTTGACATCCGAAGAAAGGAATATCCTGTATGATGCGGATTTGGGCGGATGTCCGAAACTGGCGGTTATCAGGGATATATTCGTGTTCCACTGTTATGTGGGATGCCGTGTGGGTGATTTGTACAGAATGACGAGAGACAACATCAAAGATGGATTTCTGGAGTATATGCCGCAGAAGACAAAGAAGTGTCAGGCTAAAGTCGTCAGAGTACCGCTTCATCCCAAGGCATTGAAAATACTGGAACGCTATGAATCGAGTTCGGACAAACTGTTACCGTTCAAGCCCATACACCAGTACAATCTCGGCATCCGGGAACTGTTGAAGCATTGCGGTATAGACAGAATGGTAACCATCCTTGACACGCACGGCTACAATACCGTACAGAAACCATTATACGAGGTAGCCACCAGCCACACGGCACGGAAAACTTTTGTAGGCAATCTGTACAGGCAGGTTCCCGACCCCAACCTGATAGCGTCCATGTCGGGACATGTGGAGGGTAGCCGGGCATTCAACCGCTACCGCACGATTGACGATGAGATGAAACGCAAACTTGTGGAAATGATAAACTAAGGAGGACGCATAATGAAAGTTACCGCATTTATAAGAAAGACCGCCGCAAAGAATAATGTCACCGACCAGGCACGAGTCTATTTCAGAGTCCGTGACGTAGGAGGCGTTGACATCAAGGCTGCGAGCGAACTCTCCATCAACCCCAACCACTGGAGTGCGGAACGGCAGGGGTACAAGCCACGTGTCGCATTGGTGTCGGAAGATAAACGGATGGGCTTTGAAAAAGACATCCAAAACATTACGCACCTTATTGCCGAGAAATACCATCGTGGAGTGGACGGCAACTGGCTGAAAGGTCTTATTGAGGAATACCACCACCCGAATATCAACTTCTGCGGCGGCAATCCGGCAGACGAGTATCTGCTATCTTACCAGATACAGAAGTACATGGACGAGACTCCCCTTGCCACAGAAAGCTGGAAGCATCACCGCGACAATCTGAAAAAGGTACAGCGTTACGAGCGTTTCCATCAGGAGGTCATGCACCAACGGGGTTTCCACCTTTGTATAGATTCCATTACCGCTGACGACATCCGTGATTTCAAGCTGTGGATGCAGGAAGAGTACAGGTATGTGGAAATGTATCCCGTATTCTATAAAGACGAGCTGCCCCGTGATGTCGCCCAGCAACGCTCCGAGAATAGCATGTCGGGGACACTCTACCGCATCCGCACCGTCATCAAATGGTGCATCAAACGCAAGCTCACAAGGAACAATCCTTTTGACCAGTACCAGATAGCCCAGCCGATGTATGGCGACCCATTTTACCTTACCCTTGAAGAAAGAGATAAAGTCTATTATGCCGATTTAAGCGGTTTGGGCAATTCCTATCCGGTCTATCGGGACATATTCATGTTCCAGTGTCTGATAGGTTGCCGTGTGAGTGACTTGAACAGACTGACCAAGGCAAACATCGTGGACGGTTGCGTAGAGTACATTCCGCAGAAGACCAAGCTGGAACACGCCAACACAGTCCGTGTCCCTCTCAACCAAAAGGCGTTGGACATACTGGAGAGATATAAGGACTTGGAAGACGCATTACTTCCCCGGTTCTCACATTTCGGCTATAACAAGAAGATAAAGGAGATTCTCAAATATGTGGGCATTGACCGCATGGTGAGAGTCCTTGACCCAAAGACACGCGAGGACGTGGCAAGACCATTGTATGAGGTGGCGACCACCCATACTGCACGCAAAACCTTTATCGGCAACCTCTACAAGCAGGTCAAAGACCCGAACCTGATTGCTTCTATGTCGGGGCATTCTGAGGGAAGCCGTGCCTTTGCCCGTTACAGGCATATCGATGACGAAATCAAGAAAGAACTGGTAAACCTGCTGGATTAAAATTGCCTGTCCGCTGTATTTTATTCTATCCCTATGTTCCATTTATATCCAACTACTTGTAGACAACACTATGGCTGAATCCCGATTGACATACGACCAGTTCAAGGCTGACATTATCCGGTGGAAGAACAGCCACAGGGAAGAATACAACCGCTTCGCGCGTCTGATGACAAACGGGGACGAGAGGCAATATCTCGCTATCTGTCGTGCCATCTTCAAACAACTGCCAAAGGTCAAGGCGGAATGGGAATTGTGTTGGGGCGATGACAGTGTGGAAAATTTTGACAACATAAGCCTGCTGTTCAGTGAAGAATCCGTCCCGGAACAGATTGTTGAAGCATTCCAAAAGCAGAGGGAAGAGAATAATCCATCAGACAGAACTTCATTGTCCTTTTGTAACAAGGTCAAATCCTTTTTTAGAGGCAAATTCCAAAACCATGGCATTATCCTTTCCGCACCGCTTGTACTAAGCTGGCTGTATTACGGAAAGAGTTTCGAGGCAATGGTCGGTATGGTCAGTAAACAATCAGCCAATCCTAAAGCGGACAGAATGGACAGGCAGAGTTGTTCTTGGGTAGCCGAACGGATAATACAGGTATCCATCAAGAATGGCTTCCGTACCCAATCTGACTGGGACAGATACTTTTTCATGAACGATGCCATTGAAAAGGGCAATATCGGAGAATGGGCATTGCAATCCGTAATAAATGAAAATGGGGCCAATGGCGATATGGCAAATGATACAACCAATACGCTGACCGATACAGACTGTGATGCCACATCAAAAATCCACCGTACAGCCGGAAAGAAAAAGATACAGGAACGACCTCTTATAGATTATCTTGACTACAACAACAAAGAGAAAGTTTTAGGGTATATCCGCAATTTCATTTCCATAAATACGAGTGCTGTCCATCAGGCATTGCCATTTTATGTGCTGAAAGACTTGCGGCTGGTCGCAGGTATGCACACTGCCAAAGAATACAGTGTCGGTCTGACTTTACAATTCCCAGATTTGCCGTCGCTCAAAAGCGAGAGTGCCATACGGCAGTCTGTCGGATTCCTGAAAACAGCCAAGTATGTCATCAAGGAAGGCAAAGACCAGTTGGCTCCGCTAATCGAAAGTGACGAAAACCAGGAACTGTATCAAAAATTGGTACAGACAATCACTGACATTACAGCCGGCAATACGACAGACATTAGCGCAAAATAAAGTCAGATGCAGCCGTTTTACATTGTCATATAGACTTATATTGTCATGACAATTTAAGACAAGATATTCTGTATCAATTACTTTTAATTCCTATATACTTTTGCACCGTCAATCCTTACCCGAGGTTTGGCGGTGCTTCACTTTTATAAGCCATCGGAGGTGGGGCATCAGGGAACTTTTACAGATGGTCATCACAAACTTCAAAATAGATATTTATGATTACCATAGAAAGTCTGGTCGAGCAGGGTGCGAATGTAAAACTGGAAGTCACTCCCACAGACCTCAAGATGTTTGCCGAATCAATCATCCAGCGTACTATTGTGGCGCAGCAGGAAGAACAGAAGGCTGCGATGCAGCGTGAAGCTCAGGAGACATACCTGAATACAAAACAAGTCCGCGAGTTGCTGAACGTCTGCGAAGGCACGCTCAACCTGTGGGCGAAGCGCGGCTATCTCGTCCCCGTCAAGGTAGGTAACAAGAACATGTATGCTAAGTCAGAAGTGCATCGTGTGCAGACGGGAGGCAAGTCTGAGAGTGTAACATCCTATTGCAAACGAAAGGAGAAGTGATTATGGGTATCAGACAACAGGATATATGCAACAGGGTAATGGCGCATGCACAGGGCATAGCGGAGTCGGATTTCCCGATTGACGCTTTCCCTACCAAAGTCCGGTACGTTATCCTTGGCATGGTGCGACATGAGAATTTCAAGGTGGAGTATCTTGCCGCAGCCATGCTGTCGGCTACGGCTTCCGCATTGGGTAATACTTACAATATCCGTGTAAAGGGACAATGGACAACCAACGCCGCCCTTTATATCATCATGGTGGGGCGACCGGGACTCGGCAAGACACCACCGCTTGAAGCCGTATTTCGGCCGCTCCGCAAAAGGGATTGCCGGGCACTGGAGATATTCAAGTCTGAAATGGACGCCTATCAGAATACAATGAAAGAGAGCAAGGGCAACAACGGTACGGGCAGGCCTGTATTGAAAAGAACTATCGTGTCCGATTTCACACCGGAAGCCCTGATGCTTGCCCATCACAACTGTCCCCGTGGCATAACCATACTTGCGGACGAGATTATGGGCATGTTCAATTCCGCCAACCGCTACAACAACGGGCAGTTGATAGAGCAGCTTCTGTCCGCATGGAGCAACAGTGCCATAGATGTGACCCGCGTCAGCAACCCCATTCCCATACACATCGAGAATCCCTGCATCAACATGGTCGGCACGACACAGACCAGGCGTGTGCATGAGTTGCTCAAAAAGGGATACGAGGATAACGGGCTGCTTGACCGCATCCTGTTCGTGATGCCCAAGTCGTATCTGGTGCCACGGTGGACGGAAAGCGAAGAGGAGGATACCGGGAGCAATCCGGCATCTGCATGGAGGACATGGGAGGCAATCATGGAAAAGGTATTCGCCCTTGACTATGAAGTGAATGATGAAGGGAATATCCCTCATCTGATAGGCATGGAAGCGGAAGCGAAAAGGGTTTTCTTCAACTGGCACAACAATACGATCGAACGCATCAATGCCATCAGGGATGAAGCCCTTGTGGAATCGCGCCCCATGAAAAATCCGGTACAGGTGGCGCGTCTGGCACTCATTCTCCAAGTCCTGTCTTATGCTTGCGGCGAGAGCCATCTGCAATTCGTGACAACGACCGCCATCGAAGGTGCTATCCGACTGAATGACTATTTCGAAGCTTCTTACAGGCGCATATGCGAATATGTGGCAAACGATGCCTGTGACGAGCCGTCTCTGGAATTGCTCGCCCTGCTGAAAGATACATTTACCACAGCCGAAGCCCTTGATGCCGGAAGACAACTTAAGGTAACGGAGCGCACGGTGATGAACTATCTTAAAGAACTTGCAAAAAACAGGCTCATTCACAAGATCATGCAGGGAGTCTACGAGAAAGTGTCATATACACCCATGGAACATACAGAGAACGGAAACTGCAATGTGTAACCACCGTTTGCAGCTTTCAGTATGTTCAGTTTTTCAGTTTAAGGATGATGCGTACCGTCAGTTCCTGCAAAACTGAAAGGACTGAAGACTGAAATTACTGCAAATCAATTTCAGAAATCATCATGGAGAATTATCGTTTTCATCTTGAAAAATATCATCGGGGCAGCAAGAAAGCGTGTCCCGAATGCAAGCGCAAGGCTTGTCTCACCCGTTATATTGACGAGTCGGGAGAGATTGACTTCCCTCCCCATGTCGGCAAATGCGACCACGAACACAGTTGCGGCTACCATTACACGCCAAAGGATTTCTTTCGGGAGCATCCTGATGAATCGGAATCATTCAGGCAGGAGCGGAAACAGCAAGCCGTAACTCCAAAGAAACCAGTCAGTCCTCCATCTTTTATGGATTCGACAGTCATGCAGCGTTCCCTGTCACACTATGAAATCAACCCGTTGTGTACATTCCTGTCCGACACGATTGGCAGAAGCAATGCCGGAAGGCTATTCAAGCTTTACCAGACCGGGACTTCCAAGAAATGGGGCGGTTCGACAGTTTTCTGGCAGGTGGATTCCAACGGACAGGTACACGCGGGTAAGATTATGGGATATGATGCAAAGACCGGGCATCGGCTGAAAGTTCCTCATCCGCACGTGGGCTGGGTACATAACGAGTTGCATTTGCCCGACTTCAACTTGTGTCAGTGTTTCTTTGGCGAGCACCTTCTTGACCGCTATCCCGACAAGACAGTGTTCATTGTGGAAAGCGAGAAGACAGCACTCATCGCCGCCCATTTCATGCCGGACGGCTTGTGGCTGGCGACAGGAGGAAAGAATGGCTGTTTCAACGAAAAGGCTGTTCGTGTACTGGCGAATCGGGATGTGGTGCTGATGCCTGACCTTGGCGCAATGGAGCAGTGGCAGCAGAAGACTTCCCTACTTGCCAAAGTCTGCCGGTCTGTATCGGTCAGTACGGTACTGGAAGATATGGCGACAGACGAACAACGTGCACAAGGGTTGGACATCGCGGACTTCCTTCTGATGGAGGATACGCCTCAGATGATACTTCAACGGATGATTGACCGTAACCCCGTCTTGCAGACATTGATTGACGAACTTGGGTTGGAACTTATTGAATAACGGAGGAACTCGTTCCGGGAGTTTACAGAAAGTCCATAACACAATAAGGACTTTTTGCCTGACGGCAATAAAATCCGGACATTGTCACATTGCGTGAATTGGCACAGGAGCAAGCTCCAATTATTAAAAACTCTTTTAAGAAAGACATTATGAATACTGATATAAAACAAGCGATGCACGTTGAAGCTACCAAGTCATTCAGCACGGCAGAAGCCAACGAAAACGAAAGGCGTTGGAACGATGACAAGATTGACAGGAAAAATCAAGACGCCACAAATAATTATGACAAAACGAGAATGAAGTTGAATTTTGAAATCGGTACTGATGGGAAAATACATCCGTTGGGCTATCATGAGAAACCGCTTGAAGTTCGTTTGCAGGAACGTCTGTCAGAGTTGGGCTGGAAACCATTCAAACCGGACAGCAAGATTCAGCCGAATTGTTGCGCCAGATTCATTTTCGGTGGCAATCACGACAGGACTATTGAAATGGCTTTCGGCGATCAGTCCGTCAATTTGGAAAAGGATGCCGACAACAGCCATTTGCATCGGTGCGAGGAAATCGAACATTGGGCGAAGGATCTCTATGGCTGGTGCGCCAAACGGTACGGACAGAAAAACATTGTCGGATTCCAAGTGCATCTTGACGAAAGCAGTCCGCATATTCACGCCTTGATTGTTCCTGTCGGACAACGCACCAAAAGCGGTCGTGAATGTGTCATGTGGTCGGCTAAGTTCGGAAAGAACAGGTTTGAGTATGGACAGATATTGAAAGATATGCACACCTCGCTATATGAAGAGGTGGGAAGCAAGTACGGGCTTGAACGTGGAGACAGTATTGACGGGCGTAATGTGCAGCACCTTCATAAACGCGATTATATCCGCAAACTTACTAAAGATGCAAAGCAGGCGGAGAAAGCGGTCAAGGGACTTCAAACAATGATACAGAAATTGGAGACGCAGATTTATAGTTATCAAACGCAGCTTGAAGAAATTGACAAGTCTTTGGCTTCCGGTCAAATTGCACTCAGAGAATACGAATCCCAAAAGTCCGAGATTCAGAAACAGATTTCTGAATATCAGACCAAACTTGAAGACAAATCCGATAAACTCCATGAGAAAGAACAGGAATTGGAGCTGCTGACTAAAGATGCCGCTAACGCTCGTTCAGTTATCCAGCCGTTTCGTAATCACAAGGTGGATTTCACACCGCCGAGAATTACAGCAAAAGTACCTGTGTTCGGTACGGACAAATGGGTGGAGCGTCAGAACCAGCATATAGCCAAACAATTTACTGAGATTGTTCGCAAGATAGAATCCCTATACAGAAATGATGCTGCTCGGCAAATTGAATCTGCCCAGCGCAATGTACTGGCGGATTACGGAGAACTGTTCCAATTGCGCAGGGATGTCAAAATGTTGGCTGAAAATTACGATAACTTGAAGTCCATATTTGAAACAATGCTTGACCAAATGGCAAATCACTCCATTCGTTCAAAGATATTCGCCATTGCCGATGCCCTTATAGGTGGAACACCAGTTACTGTTTCCTCCAGTGGCGGAGGTTCCTCTTCCGACCTTCGCTGGGATGGCCGCAGACCTGACGAGGAAGAAGAGGCGTATCGGAGGAGGTGCTTGATGTTTGTGATAGTAACGGTATGTAAGCAGCAAACGAAAAGTTATCGAAGGAAATAATTATAATTCGCCAAATTACCAAACGAAAATACGTCAAATTACCAAATATATTTTGTCCAAATTCCCAAATTTGTATTGCAATTTATATGATTCACAAACTATTTCCCTATCTTTGCAAAAACTATGTATCCATGGAATATAAAAATCGAATAGCAGATAAATTATTGCGTGATAAGTTAGAGGCAATGGGAGCTGTTTTAATTGAAGGTCCAAAGGCTTGTGGCAAGACGACTACGGCTGAACAACAAGCTAAAAGCATCATCTATATGGACGACCCGGTAAAGCAAGAACAGTATAAACAGATGGCGCAAACAAATATCCGTTTTTTGCTTGAAGGAGAAACTCCACGTTTGATTGATGAATGGCAACATGTTCCTCAGTTTTGGGATGCCATTCGGTTTGAAGTTGATCATAGAGATGACGATGGTCAGTTTATGCTTACAGGATCTGCAGTTCCAGTTGATATGAAAGAAATTCATCATACTGGAACCGGAAGATACGGATGGCTTACTATGCGTCCTATGAGTCTTTGGGAGTCAGGAGAATCTACAGGAGAGGTTAGTTTGTCGGATTTGTTTCTTACTCCTGATAAAATAGGAGCATTAAACAAACTGGCGTTGCCAATGCTTGCATTTGCCGTTTGTCGTGGCGGATGGCCTAAGTCTTTGCAAAAGAAAACTGAAAAGGCAGCATTATCGCAAGTAACGGAGTATTATAAAGCCATTACAAATAGTGATATATCACGAGTAGATAACGTAAAAAGAGACGAGGAGCGAGCAAAGAGAATTATGCGTTCATATGCTAGACATCAGGGCTCTCAAGCAAGCATAGCAACAATTCTTGCTGATATATCAACAAATGAAACAGGAAACATCAGCGATGAGACAGTAGGAGCATACCTTACTGCTTTACGAAAAATATTTGTGATAGAAGATATGCCAGCATGGAATCCAAATCTGAGAAGCAAAACAGCAGTGCGCACATCTGACACAAGATATTATGTAGATCCTTCATTGGGAGTTGCTGCTTTGGGACTTGGGCCTAATGACCTGATTAATGATTTGAATACATTCGGATTGTTTTTTGAGACGATGTGTATCCGTGATCTTCGCGTTTATGCGGATGCTTTGGATGGTTCAGTTTACCATTATAGGGATAAAAATGGTTTGGAATGTGATGCTGTGGTGCATTTGCGTAATGGTGCATATGGTTTAATTGAGATAAAATTAGGCGGAGAAAAACTTATTGAGGATGGTGCTAAGACATTAACTGCACTTACCAATATTATTGATACCTCCCGAATGAAGGCACCTGCATTTTGTATGGTACTAACTGGCGTCGGTGACTTTGCCTATAGACGGACTGATGGAATCTATGTTGTTCCTGTTGGATGTTTGAAAGATTAATTGTGGGTAAAAGCGGTTATAGGTAAGCCGAACGTTCCATCATGCCTAAAGCAATATCTTACATCATAGAGAATCTGATCGATAATTATACAAGATGGTTTACACAAGAAGGTTGATTTAAATTTCATGTTTAGGTCTTGCCTTTATCAGGTAATGGATGTTGTAAGATGGTATGGTGAGTTAATAACTAAATTGACTGAAGGTCAAATAAATGGTCAAAACTTGTATAAAATCACTAGAATAAAATAATTAGAAAGTAAATATATGAATAAGCAGCAACTTGCAAATAAAATATGGGCGTCGGCGAACAAGATGCGTTCGAAGATTGATGCCAACGAATACAAGGATTATATCCTTGGTCTTATTTTCTACAAGTTCCTCTGCGACAACGAGGAGCAATATCTTCGTAAGGATGGATGGACTGACGAGGATATGCCTTATCTTGTTGAAGACTATGAAGATGCTAATGCAAAGGATACTATTGAGTACTGTAAGAACAATATCGGATACTTTATCGAGTATAAGTATCTGTTCAGTACATGGTTGAAGCCTGATTCTATGTTTAATGTGGCAGACCTGAGTGCTGCACTTAACAATTTCGACCGTTTGATAAGTGCGAACTATCGCTCTGTCTATGAAAAGATCTTCCTGACTTTACAGGCCGGTCTTAGTAAACTTGGAGAGAATCTTGCTTCGCAAACCCGCGCACTAAAAGACCTCATAAAACTCATCAAGGATATTCCTACCAATGGCAGTCAAGACTATGACGTGCTTGGCTATGTTTATGAATACTTGATTGGTAACTTCGCAGCCAATGCAGGTAAAAAGGCTGGTGAGTTCTATACACCACATGAGGTAGCTATACTTATGTCGGAGATTGTTGCAGAACATCATAAGGCAAAGGATACTATCGAAATTTACGACCCAACATCTGGTTCTGGTTCGTTGCTTATCACTATTGGTAAGTCGGTTGGCAGACATATCGAGGATAAGAACAAGGTGAAATACTATGCACAGGAACTGAAAGAGAATACCTATAACCTCACTCGAATGAATCTTGTGATGCGTGGTATCAAACCCAATAACATCAACACACGCTGTGCTGACTCGCTTGATGAAGACTGGCCCGTACAGGCCGGTGATATGACCAAGCCTCTTTATGTGGATGCTGTGGTCAGCAATCCTCCATATTCTCAGCAGTGGAATCCTGCTGATGCAGAAATGGACTCTCGCTTCAAGGATTATGGTGTGGCTCCAAAGAGCAAGGCTGATTATGCATTTCTGCTCCATGAACTCCACCACATCAAGCCTGATGGTATTTTGACAATCGTTCTTCCTCATGGCGTGCTTTTCCGAGGTGATCCAGAAAAAGATGCTGATGGCGAGGGCAAGATTCGCAAGAACCTCATAGAGAAGAACAACATCGACGCTATCATTGGTTTGCCTGCCAATATCTTCTTTGGCACTGGCATTCCGACACTCATTATGGTGCTGAAGCAGCATCGTGATAATGACGATGTACTTATCATTGATGCTTCAAAGGGATTTGTAAAGGATGGTAAACAGAATAAACTGCGTGCTTGCGATATCAAGCGCATTGCCGATACCGTTCGTGATAGAAAGTCAATCCCTGGTTTTTCTCGTGCAGTATCTCGTGACGAAATCCGTCAGAATGGTTACAACCTCAACATCCCCCGTTATGTAGATTCAAGCGAAACTGCTGTGCAGTATGACATCTACGCTACTATGTTTGGCGGCATTCCAGAGAGTGAAATTGATTCGCTCGAAAACTACTGGCAGGCATTGCCATCATTGCGCGGCGAACTATTCCAAAGAAATGAGGATGGCAGTCCATACGCAAGTGTGAAGGTGGAGAGCATAGCTGATGCTATCAACGAGAATGCGGACGTAAAGGCATTGAAACAGTCGTTTGTTGATGCCTTTGCAGGCTTCGAGGATATGCTTCATGAGCACCTTATCACCAATGTCATGTCTGTAAACGAAATGAAGGAGCAGGATGCCATTGCAGAAGAAATCTTCCGCCGCCTACAATCAATCGCACTTGTTGATAAATATACCGCATATCAGGCATTGGCAGACAACTGGCAGACAATTGTCAATGACATTGAGACAATCCAAACCGATGGTATGGAGGCGGTTCGTGCCGTTGAGCAGGCTTATAAGATAAAGAAGGATGATGATGACGAAGTCGAGGTTCCTGACGGACTTAAAGGGCGTATTTTGCCATTCGAATTAGTGCAGAGTGTGAAATTCCAGTCAGAGCTTGATGCTATTGCTCAGATGCAAGCAGAAGTGGACGAATGTGCCTCAAATCTTGAGGATGCACCAAACAATTTCACTGAAGAGGAAGCTACGGTATATCTTGAGGATGGCGACAGCCCAAAGTTGAACAAGAAGAAGATTACAAGTGATGCCAAAGCCAAGGAAGATTCTATTGAACCTGAGACAAAGGCAAAACTCAAGGAGATTGTTGCTCTTTGGGATAAGCAAAGCAAGACAAACAAGGCTATCAAGGTAGCAAAGGCTGATTTAGAGTCTAAAACAATCGATGCCATACAGAATTTGACAGATGTAGAGGTGGACGAGTTTTTGCATTTGAAGTGGGCTACACCTATTTATGATGCAATAAAGCAAACACTTGAATCTGAAATATATACTTTGAGCAAGTCTTTAGTATATCTCTGTGGCAGATACGAAACAAGTTATAGAGACATCAATTTCCACATTTCTATCAATGGCAATATAATATCTTCGATGATTGACCAATTAGAGGGTTCAGAATATGACATTAAGGGCTTGAAGGAATTACAATCTTTGTTATAATCACATATGGAAGAAATGACAAACATAATACCATCAATGAGATTCGATGAGTTTAAGTATTCTTGGAAGGTAACAACCTTAGGCGAAATAACTTGCCAATATAGGGAGTCCAACAAGAATGTTCATCATCAGAATCTTCTGTCATTGAGTTATGGTAAGATTGTGCGCAAGGATATAGAATCTAAGAAAGGACTTTTACCTGCTTCATTCGATACTTATCAGATAATAAAGAAAGATATTATAGTTTTTCGAGTGACCGATCTTCAAAATGACAAGAAAAGTCTTCGAGTTGGCATATCCGAAGAAGAAGGCATCATTACACCTGCTTATGTCTGTATGGAGTGTGATACTAGAGTTGTAGATCCGCATTATCTCTACACACTGCTTCACTATTATGATGATATCACCAAAGTCTATTATAAAATGGGTGATGGTATGCGCCAGACATTGGCTTATTCCGACCTTAAAGAATTAAAGGTGTATTTGCCAAATTTCCCTGAACAACATAAAATTGTTGAGTGCTTTGAATTGTTAGACAAGCAAATTCAAATATCATCAAAGAAAATTGCATCTCTCCGACAAATGAAGGCTGCTTCTCTTCAGGCAATGTTCCCACAAAAGGGTGAGACAAGGCCTAGAGTTAGATTCAAAGGATTTGAAGGTGAATATTCTTCAATGACAGCAAGCGAATTGTTCAAGACCTTCGACGAAAGAAACCACCCAGAGCTTCCTGTACTATCCGCATGTCAGGATATTAGAGGAATGGCTCCTCGAAGTGAAAGTGGATATGATATTTTCCATGATAAATCAAACGAGGTGACATACAAGCGTGTGTTGCCAGGTCAGTTCGTCATCCATCTTCGTTCATTTCAAGGTGGCTTTGCACACTCGTCCGTTGAAGGTATTTGTTCTCCTGCATATACAGTATTCGGTTTCAAGGAAGATGACAAATACGATGACTATTATTGGAAGTATATCTTTATGTCTAAAGCCTTCATTGATCGCTTGAAACTGATCACTTATGGTATTCGGGATGGTCGTTCAATCGGCTTTAAGGAGTTTATGGAAATGGACTTTGTTTTTCCTTCTTATGAAGAGCAGAAACAAATCTCTATCTTCTTCCGCACCATTGACAAACAAATATCTCTCGAAGAACAGAAACTTGAATCACTAAAACGCATCAAATCAGCATGTCTTGACAAGATGTTTGTATAACCATAATAGAAAAGCATTCCGTATATATGAGTAATTTGATTGAAAGGAAAGCAATATCTGATCTCTTAACAGGCGGATATTTTTACATACCCTCATACCAACGAGGTTATCGATGGACATCGACACAGGTTACGCAACTGTTGCGAGACCTATTCTCGTATGCCAATGAGCCACATGGGACAAGCACCACTAACCTGGAAGGCGATTATTATTGCCTTCAGCCAGTTGTTGCCCGTCTGATGACTAATGAAAAAGTATTGAAGCGCATTATGCCAGAAGGCGTAGAGATGAGTGAAGATAACCCTGTGTGGGAGATTATTGATGGTCAGCAGCGACTAACTACCATATACATCCTTTATAAATACCTGATGACTAAGGAAGGTATCTCGGATAAAGAGTTGGAAGAAGACTATGGCGGCAAGAAACTCTATCATTTGGTGTATGCTACCAGAAAAGATTCTGCATATTTCCTGGAACACTTGGGACAGTCAGATGGTAGCACAATCAGCAACATTGACTACTTCCACATGCAGCAGGCTTATGATACCATCGATCAATGGATCCGTGGTAAAGGAGACTATGCAGAAACAGGTGGTTTGGCATTGTGTAAACGATACGAATTGGACGAGACTGTGAAGAATGTACGAGAAACATTCTTCAAACTTCTTAATGCAGGTAAGGGGAAAAAGAACAACACTGGCTCAGTTCAGGTGCTTTGGTACGAACTTTCAAAGGACACAGATGCTATTGGTGAGTTCTGTAAGATAAACACAGGTAAGATTTATCTAACAGATGCTGAGTTGATTAAGGCACTATTCTTGAAGAAACAAAAGGATGTGCTTGAACACATTCAGATGCAGCGAGCATTGGAATGGGAAAGTATTGAAAATACCTTACATAATGACTCGTTCTGGTATTTCCTTAACAAACGTGGTAATGAAATGCCAAACAGAATCGACTTTATCTTCCAACTCGCTTATAAGGCTGAGCGCCTAAAAGATGTTGCGGAGGAAGAGATAGACGAACGTTTGAAGGAATGCGATGCAGAACTGAAGGATAAGAACCGAATCTTTAACTTCTACTATGACAAGTTTGATGGATTACATGGTGAAGATCTGTCTAAGAAGATAGACGAAGAGTGGGATGCTGTTACCAAGGTGTACCATGTCTTGGAAGACTGGTATGAGGATGTGGTATGCTACAACCTTATAGGTATGCTTTGCCAGTATAACGAAAGTCTTCTTCCTAAGAGTTACATACATTTCCTTTCAATGGAAGAAGATCAATCTCGCGAAGACTTTAAGGAGTGGATGAGAGATGAAATCCGTGAACAAGTATCTGGAATTGAGGTTGAGAATGGAGAGATCAATATTGGCTATGGTGATGGCAGAGTATTCAATCTATTGCTGTTGCTGAATGTGAACCACCTCAATCGTCAGGCAGAACAGGCAAAGGATGGTTTGAATAAACTTGGTGAAATTTACAAATTCCCATTTGCAGTACTTACATCGCAAGATTGGGATATTGAACACATCGACTCATTCACCAAGAATGGTTTGAAGCGAGTTGATGATCAGGAAAAGTGGCTTGATACAGCAATGGCAGATCTTGAGATTCAGCTCAACGAAGATGAGAAAACAAAGAATGAAGTCCAGGTATTACGTGAGAATGGTAAGTTAATGGATGCTATTAACAAACTGCGCATGCTTGCTAAAGAGACTGATGCTCCTGAGGAAGTGAAAAACAACATAGGGAATCTGACCTTATTGGATTCTTCTACTAACCGATCATACGGCAACAGCCTGTTTGTTACTAAAAGAAAAAACATCATCGAACGCATGAGGAACGGAGTGTTTGTACCTGTGTCAACCTCTTTCGTGTTCATGAAACTCTTTGATGACGAAGGAACAAGACGAACTCTATGGACAGAAGAGGATATGAAATCATATCAGCGTTACATCTGCGAAGAGTTGAGAGACTATCTTAATATATAAAAGGAGGAATAATCATGAGCCAAACATACACTTTCACTAAGATATTCAGCACTCTTGTACCTCATTCGTCAGAGAGTGATCTTGTGACAATCTCAAAGATTGTAGTACCTCGCATTCAGCGCCCTTATGCACAAGGTCGTAATGGAGAGGCAGAAACAAAGATTCGAGAGAACTTCCTGAAGGAGATTTTCAAGAGTCTAAAAAATGACTCGCCAATGGACATGAACTTTATTTATGGTGCTGTCAAGGAAAACAAAGAGAATGATAGTGCAGAGTTCGTCATGGAGTTATTGGATGGTCAGCAACGCTTTACAACTTTGTACCTCCTTCATTGGTATCTTCTTAACAAAGAGGACAAACAGGATGATCCTGCATATGAGCCTATTCGCTATGCCTTGAAGTCATTTGTCTATGAAACCAGAACAACAGCCACAAAGTTCTGCAAATCCTTATCGGTTTATGTTTGTGACCTCGACGATGAGAAGCCAAGTGAAAAGATCAATAAGGCAAGATGGTACTATCGCTCGTATGACAAAGATTCCACTATAGCTGGTATGCTTGTTATGCTGGATGCTATTGACTCATATTATAAAAATAATAGAATTGCAGATGCCATTGATAAAGTGGATAATCTTCAGTTCTATGTACTGCCATTGATGCAGTTTGGAAAGTCAGAGGAGCTTTACATGAAGATGAATGCTCGTGGACTTCCACTTTCTGTATTCGATAATTTCAAGGCTGACTTTACTGGAGCTATGAATAAGGTGGCAAGCCTTCGTGAAGAGATGGTTTTGTTAGAAGGTGGGCTTGAAGGAGACATGGTTTCTCATTGTGAGAACATCTCCATAAAATTGGATGCCAAATGGATTGACCTTTTCTGGGATAACACAAAGAAGAAAAACTCTGATATTTCGTACATGAGATTCTTCAGCCGTTTCTTTGCTTGTCGTTATCTCATTGATAGCAATCTTGCCCCAAAAGATATGCGTGGCACAGAAGCAGCTGTAAATGTATTCTATACTCAGTCGGAAAAAAGCAAGGGTGAATACTTAGGTTTTGATGAATATGCAGATGAGTTAGAGGCTCATCCTGAATATTTTTCAGCTATCGAGAAGATACTTGATACATTGCAGCAACATAAGATGTTGATAGAAGAATCATTGGCACCGGTATGGGATGAGGGGAAAAAGGGAAATTTCTTCTTTGATTCATCGGTCAATTTTACCCAGACGCTTTTAACTGTTATGGGTGCTATCGAAGAGTTTGTTTTGACGTTCAATACCTTTGATGAGGCATTATATAAAGAATGGATGCGAGTGGTTTGGAATATCGTTGAGAATACCGATATTGATAACTTGGAACGTGTTGCAACCACATTGCGCAACTTCGGTAGGATGATTCGGGCTATTGCAAATGCTCTTGACAATGAAAGCGAATTTGCAATAAGTCGTGAGAGCATGAGTAATATCACAAAGGCATCTTCATTTTATGAAGCTCTGGCAAATTGTGCAGAACTACCAACATCAGATGATGATAACCGATGGGCTCGTCCATTCAAAGAAGAAATGGAGAAGGCAAAACGCATCACAGAAAATGAGGCTTGGTTGGAGCAATTTATGCTAATAGAGAAGCACCCTTACTTTAAAGGCACGACGAACTTTTATTATACAGAAGGTATGTCTCTTGCCGATTTTAAGCATCGATGCGAGCTCATTTCAGATATGTTTGACTCAAAAGGTATTTCTGTAGACTACCGGAAGAAACATATTCTTATTCGTGCCCTTATGTCAAGACTATCTTCATGGAAGGATCTATCTCGTCAATATATTACAGAGAATAGTGAGACACATAAATATCTTAAGATTCTACTTATAAGTGATTCGCGCATTCATGAAATGTTAGCATCAATACTAGATAGTAGTAAAACTAAGGAAGAAGTGATAGTTGGCTTGAATGAAGCAGCTCAGGAATTGGTTACATATACAGGAAAGGAAACTTGGGATCTCCAGCTTGCCATTGCGTGCAATGCACTACGTAAAGACGTACGACTTTATAATTGGATTGTAAATCAGCCATCACCAGTGTATGTGCATTGGAAGAATGGTCATATTGCTGTCGCTATTCCTGGCAAATGGTTTGACCGCTACTTTATCGATTCCGAACGAGAAAAAATGGCCCCAAAATTTATCGAGGATTTTGGGATGCAGTATTATGAGGATGAAGACGTTCATGCAAGTTTAAATGATTACAATACATATGGTCGTTATAAAGGAGAGGATGCAATCTTTTATTACTGCTATGACGAAAAGGGCGAGTATTCTTTCAATATCAACTTCAGCAATGGTCACCGATTCAGAATCTTTGTTCAATTACCTTCTAAGGTGAAGGCAAAAAGATTTCTGGAGATCGCAGAAGTTGGCTACATAGATCAAAATGATCCTTGTTGCGTTTATATGGATCTTGACGAAAATGACAATGAACTTACCTATTACTCTGCAAAGAGTTATAGAGAACTGAAGCAATACGTTGTCGAAGCAGATGACGTTGCAAAGAAGACTTTAATAGAAATGGGTGTAACAGAATAAATAACAATGGCTAACGACAATACACAATTCTTCATCAAGGAGCTTGCATTTGAGCAGGCTCTTGCCAATCTTCTTCACACCAGTCATGGATGGGATGGAGGAATCATGATGAATCCGACAGAGGAAGACCTTGTACAGAACTGGGCGAATATCCTCTATGATAATAACCGCGACATTAACCGCTTGGGCAATGCACCTCTGACAAAGACAGAGATGCGGCAAGTGATTGATCAAGTGAACATGTGTGCTTCACCATTTGAGATGAACCGTCTTATCAATGGTGGACAGATTATAATAAAGCGTGATAATCCAGCAGATACAAATAACTGTGGCAAGGAGGTATATTTGAAAATCTTTGATGCACAGGAGATATGTGCTGGTCAGAGCCGTTATCAGATTGTACGTCAACCTCGTTTCAAGGCTTCGCACCCATTGGGAGGTGATCGTCGAGGTGATGTGATGTTGCTTATCAACGGTATGCCTGTAATCCATGTGGAGTTGAAACGTAGCGGAGTGGATGTGACTCAAGCGATCTTCCAAATTAAGCGTTACACTCACGAAGGTGTTTTTTCTAGTGGCATCTTCAAATTAGTACAAATTTTCGTGGCTATGACACCCGAAAAGACTTTGTACTTTGCTAATCCAGGAGCAGAAGATAACTTTAAACCTGAGTTCCAATTCCATTGGGCAGACTTCAACAATGTGGAAATAACTGATTGGCGTATTATTGCCAGTCAATTATTGTCAATCCCTATGGCACACCAGCTTGTGGGTTACTATACTATAGCTGACGAAAAGGACAAGACATTGAAGGTGCTGCGCTCATATCAGTATTATGCAGTTAGCAAGATAAGCGATGTGACTCACCGCACAAACTGGAACACTCACCAGCATCGCGGTGGTTATATCTGGCACACTACAGGATCAGGTAAAACCATGACCTCATTTAAGAGTGCTCAGCTCATAGCAAATTCTGGCGATGCAGACAAGGTGGTATTCCTGCTTGACCGCATCGAACTCTCAATACAGTCTTTGGATGAATATCGTGGCTTTGCTGGCGATGATGACAGCATACAGGATACTCAGAATACAGCTATACTAGTCAGCAAGTTGAAGAGTACCGATCCTGATGACCGACTGATTGTAACATCCATACAGAAGATGTCTAACATCAATGTGCAGAACGGCATTGCTCAGAGCGAGATAGATGCAATCGGTCGTAAAAGATTGGTTTTTATCATTGATGAGTGCCATCGTAGCGTATTCGGAGGTATGCTTATTGGCATCAAGAATGCTTTTCCACGTGCGTTGCTCTTTGGCTTTACTGGAACACCAGTTTTTGAAGAAAATGCACATAATGAGATAACTACAGAAACACTCTTTGGTGACATGTTGCACAAATACACAATAGCAAGTGGTATTCCTGATGGCAACGTGCTGGGATTCGATGTGTATCGAGTAAACACATACGAAGACGATGAACTGCGTGAAAAGGCAGCTTTTGCACAACTCGGGGTTCATTCCATCGAGGAGGTAGATGAGGATGAAGAAAAGAAGAAGGTGTATAACAAGTTTATTTCTGAACTACAGATGCCAGATACATACAATGATCCAAAAACAGGAAAGTTGACACATGGTATCGAGCACTATCTGCCAAAAGATATTTATCAGCAACGAGTGCATCACTTAGCTGTAGTGCAGGATATTGTGGCACATCGTGAGCAGGCAAGCAAGAATGGCAAGTTCCATGCTATCCTTGCCACACAAAACATTCCAGAGGCTATCGCGTATTATAAACTATTCAAGGAACTATACCCATCGGTAAATGCCGTAACTGTATTTGACAACAATATTGATAACAGTGATGAAGGTATTGCTAAGGAAGATGCTATACTGGAGATGCTTACCGACTATAACGCTCGCTATCAAACAACCTTTGCATTGGCAACCTACGGCAAGTACAAGAAGGATGTAGCTAAGCGTTTGGCACATAAGAAGCCTTACTTGGGTATAGAACATGATCATCAACAACAGATTGACCTACTTATCGTTGTAACACAGATGCTGACTGGTTATGACTCAAAATGGGTGAACACTTTGTATGTGGACAAGGTGATGAAATATGTGGACATAATTCAGTCGTTCTCACGTACCAACCGTCTGTTTGGACCAGACAAACCGTTTGGTATAATTAAGTACTATACTTTTCCATACACAATGGAGCAGAATATAGAAGATGCTCTTGAAGTATATGTGGACAGACCTCTTGGAGTGTTTGTGGATAAACTGGAACAGAACCTTGATAGCATCAATCGTTATTTCCTACACATAAGTGACATCTTTAAGTCTCATAACATTCAGAATTTCTCAAAGTTGCCTGATACTCGCGAAGACCGCAATATGTTTGCCAAGGACTTTGTGCAGATGACTCGTTTGCTTGAAGCTGCAAAATTGCAAGGTTTCCTTTGGGAGAAGACTGAGTATGAGTTTGAGCATGGTGATACCTACACAATGGTAAAGATGGGGATTGATGAATCAACATATCTTACCCTACTACAGCGTTATCGCGAATTGTTTGAGTCAAAGCCAGGAGGTAACTCTGAGCCTACAGAGTTTGACTATCCAATCGATACCTATATCACAGAAACAGGTACAGGAACTATTGATGCCGAATATATCAACTCAAAATTTGTGAAGTTTGTCAAAAATCTCTATATGAATGGTCCAGGTAGCGAACTGACAAAAGAGGCTTTGAAGGGATTGCACAAGACGTTTGCCTCACTCTCACAGCGTGACCAGCGTACGGCAATGGTGGTTTTGCATGACATAGAGAGTGGTGATCTTCACCTTGAGGCAGGAAAGACCATTCAAGATTACATTGCAGAGTACCAGCTTCGTGAGCTCCACAAGCAGATTATGATACTTGCAGAGGCTACAGGCTTAAACTTTAGTCAGCTTACCCATATCATGGGGCGTGACGTGACAGAACAGAATATCAATGAATATAACCAGTTTGAGAACCTTAAATTGACTCTTGATGGCGTGAAGACTCGCGCTTTCCTCGAAAAGATAGAAGGTGCAACAATTCCACCTCGTATGGTACGACCAAAGGCTGACAAGATGCTTCGCGATTTCATCCTTGATGGAGCAAAACGAGAAGCCATACTGAAGACTTATCTTGGCGTAAACGTTGATGTTAAATCGGAAGCTGAAACATTGCCAGAAGAAGTTGTGACTGTTACAGCAGGGAAAAACTCCGAAGTAGAGACTGGTTTCAATCTGGAAACTGTAAGAGATAAGATAGAAGAGATATTGACTTCGTGCATCCCTTCATTGTTGCCCCACATGCGTCCAAAGGAGGAAATTATAAATAGTGTATTCTATGTAATCAATACCAGGTCGATCGACTCTCTTGACGGTGTGGACATATTTATTCAGAGAGCATTTGAGAATCTATATGCTAAGAAGCCTACACTAGTGGATAAGCATATCGCATTCAATCAGTTAGTAACAAAGTTTGAGGCGTATCTTAAAAAGCTTTACTACCTTATCAATGGTAAAGAACTTCCTGCTCGTAATGAAGGGGACACTCCTTCATGGAAGGACGCGCTCTATGCTCACAAGTGCTTGTGGAACCTGCGCTGGAGCACAGACGAAGCCAAGCAACAGCTCTATCAGTGGTTGTTATTGGTGAAGGGCTGGCGCAACGAAGAGTCTCATATTTCTCCAACAGCTTCAGAGCAGGAGGTAGATACCGCACTCAACATAATCCTTACCATGTATTTCTATGTAACGGGCTCGTCAATAACTGTTCTAAAAACTAATGGACACGATATTTCTGGTACTGATACTCCTGTAGAAGCAACAAGTAAAATTATAGATTTTACTCCTTATCATATGAATATTGAGGGGCGAATGGTTGCTGAACCAGAAGGTATAAGAAATCTGCCGGAAGAAACACGGATAGATATTCTCAGAAAGAGTATAATACAACTTTTAGGTTACACCCCTAAAAAGTCGCCGTTCACAAAGCAACGGCACTGGATTGCAATTTATCGTATTGCTGCTGACATGGGATTTATTATTGATGGCGATTATGCTTATTTCAAGTCAATTATTGACAATATGGAGATTGAGACACTGAATGTTCCTCTGACAACTGCATATTTAGAGAAAACTGTCAAAGGTTTGTATGCAACCAATATTGAGGATTGGAGCAATGAAGGGCTATCCTCAAAAGAACTAGTAGAATATGAAGAAATTAAGAGTTGTGCAGATGCTTTTTCCAAGGTTGTTGTGAAGAATATTCCTAAAAAAAAGAGTTCTAATTGATTTTATTTGAAAGAGTGCAGAAAGACTGCACTCTTTCTGTATAATTTTGCCATATAATAAAAACAATGAGCTTATGCCAACAAATAAAAATGCACAATTAAGATACCAGGTACTTGACAAATGTTTGAGCAATTGGTCAAGACGTTATTACATTGAAGACCTTGTTGAAGCATGTAATGAGGCTCTTTATCTGTATAATGGCGAAACCAAAGATGGAGGTTGTGTTAAAAAACGTCAAGTTCAAGATGATTTGAAGTTTATCGAAAGTGAAGAGGGGTATGCAATGCAAATCGATGCTATTCAGTATGGACACCGCAGGTATTATCGCTATCACAAGAAAGGCGCATCTATAAAGAAGCAACCTATTAACCAGGAAGAAATTAATTTGATACATGATGCACTACTACTCTTGAGGAGATTTGAAGGTGTACCGCAATTTGAGTGGCTAGATGATTTGGAAAAACGTCTTTATACTACCAGCAAGCTGGGTGAGACTCTGGATTCCGTTGTAAGTTTCCAGCATAATCCCTATCTCAAAGGTATGGACACGTATTATAAACCTATCTTTGACTCTATCGTAAATAAAAGGGTTATTGAAATAGTATACCATCCGTTTGATAAAGATGCCAGAACTATTGTTGTAACTCCTTACTTTCTGAAGCAATACAATAACAGATGGTTTCTTATTGGAAAGCACAAAGGTTCGGAATACCTATCCAATTTTGCGATAGACAGAATTGAGGGTTTTGATGAAACATCTAAACCCTATGAACCACTTGCTGAGGATATAGATTTCAAAGAGTATTTTAGCGATGTTGTTGGCGTCTCAGTTAGTAATGCACCTGTTGAAGAGGTCATGCTGAAAGTCAGTAATAAAGCTTACGGATATATTGTGACAAAACCTTTGCATGAGTCTCAATCTGCTGTCTCAACTCCAATGGAAGATGGCTACTGGCAAGTCATACTCAGGGTTCAGAATAATTATGAACTTCGCACTCTGCTTCGTTCTTTTGGTGAGCAGATTGAAGTTATAGTGCCGGAATCTTTGCGTAAAATGATGAAAGATTCAGCAGATGCAATGAGCCGTATGTATAATGACAATAAAAGCGAAGATTAAATGTCAAAAACAAATATACCCCAAAAAGTAATGCGATTGTTGTGGCTCAGGGCTGCAGGTCGATGTGAGTTTGAAGGATGCAATAAAATCCTTTATGAAGGAGATATAACGAAGGAGTATGGGAACTTTGGAGAACTATGCCATATCATTGGAGATTCGCCAAATGGTCCTCGTGGTGGTGAAAAATCAGAATCATTGGCACAAGATATAAATAATATAGTATTGTTGTGTCCTGCTTGTCATAAAATAATAGATTCAGACCCTGAGAAATATACTATAGAGATTGTGGAAGGGATGAAGAAGCGTCACGAGGACAGAATTCGTCTCGTGACTGGTATAGCGCACGACAAAAAGAGTCATGTAGTTACATACTATAGTAAAATCGGGAAACATCTTCCCGACTTCTCGTTCAATACTATCTCTTCTGTCTTGTTCCCAGAATACTACCCAGAGGCAAGTACTGCAATAGAGATTAGTATGAAGGGAAATGTCATGAAGGAATCTGATCCGAATTTTTGGGAGATAGAGGATAACAACCTGCAGGCTGCATTTGCCTACGAAGTAAAACAACGTATTCAGTATTCAGAAACAAAACACATCTCATTATTTCCGTTTGCTGATATGCCATTGTTAGTAAGACTTGGGACGTTATTTAATGACATTCGCGAATTGAAAGTATATCAGCCACATCGTGACACAAAGAAATGGGAATGGCAGGAGAGTGGTGATGAGAACATTGAGTTTAGAATTATCGAACCAGCAGAAAAGAGCAAGCAGCCTGTTCTTGTGTTTGCGCTGAGTGCTACAGCTATCACGGAGAGAATTAGAACATTATATTCTAGCCAAGATGTTTCAATATGGACAGTTACATGCACTAATCCTAACAATGATTTTTTAAAGACAGAAGCAAAACTTAATGAATTTGCGAGTTCCACTAGAGAGGTGCTTGACAAAATAAAAGCATCATCAGCTTATAATGAGATTTTGGTTCACATGGCTATCCCTGTAGCGTGTGCGTTCATGCTCGGTCACGTTTGGATGCCTAAGGCAGACATGAAACTAATACTGCACGACTATTATAATAATACCGAAAATAGAGCAATTATAATTGAATAAGATATGAGAGAATTAACAACAGAAGAACATAAACAATTCAACGAAATTTTTGAGAATTTAGGTGCGTCTTTGGATGTGCCTGAATCAAGATATGACGAGCTGGTAAGCAGTTATCAGGCTGTAGGCAAATTCCTTGGAGACGAATCGTCCCCGCTAGCTCCATATAAGCCTGAGATTCAACCACAAGGTTCGTTTCTACTAGGAACGATGATTACTCCAGTCAATGAGAACGATGATCTTGATATTGACTTAGTGTGTGAGTTGATGGAAAAGCATCCTGACTGGACTGCGGAAAATTTAAAAGCAAAAGTTGGCGAAAGACTGAAAGTTTCAGAACGATACAAGAAGTTATTGGATGAAGAGGGTCGTCGATGTTGGACACTTTTATATCGTAAAAATTCAGAAAACGCAAGCGACAAATACCACTTGGACATTCTACCATGTGTAAACAACGAGAAGACACGCCTTCGGGAGCAATATTTCAGTGTGTCGGTAGGGCAGGTTGACAAGCTTGCTCTCCGTATTACTGACAGGGAACTCTCTAACTATAAATATGAGACCGATAGTAATAAATGGCTTAAGAGCAATCCGTTTGGTTATGCCAAATGGTTTGAGGACAGATGCAGTGTCTTGACTCGTAAAACAGTGTTGTTTTCCGAAGCTAAAGTTGGCAATGTGCCAGCATATAAAGAGAAGAAAAGTCCTTTGCAACGTGTTGTTCAGATACTTAAACGTCACCGTGACTTAATGTTTAACGGCGATGAAAACAAGTCAATCTCTATTATTATCACAACACTAGCAGCACGTGCTTACAACAAGGAAACAGACGTACTTGATGCGTTGGTAAACGTAGTCAACAGTATGGAGAAATATATCGTACGTGAACCAAATACCGGTCTGTGTATTGTGCGTAATCCCGTAAATCCTGATGAGAACTTTGCCGACAAATGGGTAGAAACACCGCAGAAACAATTAAACTTCTTTGCATGGTTAAAACAAGTAAAGCAAGATGTGGAGCAAATCATTGAAAAAAGAGGCGGTTTGCAATTAATAGCTGAGTCTATGAACAAACCTTTCGGTAGAGATGTAGTGCAGCGGACTTTTAGTGCGATTGCCGACAATCAACGTAAGAACAGAGATAATAACACATTAAGAGCTACGATAACAGGTGCTTTAGGAACTGTTGGTACGGTTGTGAAAGCTCATATATTCCATGGAGACGAATAAATGCAAAGAGAAAAGAAATTTACAAAAACACAGCAGAAGGCTTTTTTGCAACAAGCATATCCCAACGGACACTTCTATGCAGAAACTCCAACGGACACTTCTATGCAGAAACTCCAACGAGTTTCTGCTGGAAGTATTCCGTGCAACCATCTTCTTTAAGTGGAACCTATCAATTCAAGATTTGCTACAAAGAAGGAAAACATGTGGACGTGTTTGCTCTAGATAAGTTATCTCTGTGTGAAGGAGAAAAAGGATTGCCACATGTTTATAATACTGATAAGCAGCATCTTTGTATCTATCATCGTCCATCAGAAGAATGGAATGCTTCGCACAAAATAACAGAAATCATTCCCTGGATTTCAGAATGGTTTTACTATTATGAAAATTGGCTTGTTACAGCCAAGTGGCTTGGAGGAGGAATCCACAGAGGAAAGAAAGAGTAATATTGTATTCAAGTGTAATATAAGAGCTTTCTAATATCCACTATGATTGCTCAATCAAATACAAAAGTATTTGTTTGTCCACCATTTTCTCCCATCGCCTCAGACCGTCTCAGATGGTGCGGTTTATTTGCGCAAATTTCATTGATTATTGTACAACATGCTTATAATCAATATAGATAAACTTCTTCAACGAAGACGAATATTGATTAGTTTTTACTGGATCAAGTGTATAAATGTCAGCGCGATGAACAATGAAAATTGTTTGTCGCGCTGGTGTTTTCTGGTCTTTTGTCGTTTCTGTTTGTAAAGTTCAGAGATTTGTGTGGAAAGCAATAAAGTTTTTTTACTGAAAAAATTGTCAATGTCATAGTTGTTCTTTATTTCTTTTATCTGTGTCTTTTGGTTGATGAAAATTAATATATAGAAAGGTTGATTGTAAATTTTATCTTTCTTTTTTTAGAAGTTGTCTATGAATGGTAAAAATTCATGTATATAAAGAAAAATTAAAGAAAGAATGGATATTATTGCAAAATAAATTGGGCGCGAAGGGTGGGGAAATAAATAATTAATATATGCAATATGGTATCCAGGATTTTGTTATTGATTGTGCTAAGTTTTTGTTTTTGGAACTGTAAAATGAATGATGTAGCATGGACTGTCCGGAAAGTGGCGGTATCCGATTCTGTTTTGGAAGTAGTGAAAAAGTGGCCGGGATTGGTTGGAGACAGTGAAAAGAGGCTAAAAAATTTTGCGGTAAAAATAGATGGCGCATATCGTCCGATGCATACTTCGTCCCGTTTTTCCCTGACCGGGCATCGCCCTTGGTTTTCGACAGGTCTGTATGCACCTCCTTGTGAAATTATTTGTGTGACAAAACCGGCTTCTTTACAGGGAAAGAAGGTTTTGTGCCGGATCGGAGCTTCAGGCAGTGTTTTGCGGGAGAAAAATAAACCTTGGAAGCGTTTGCCAAAAACTTATGAAGTGAAAGAATTAAAGGATGGGGATACAACCTGTCTGTATAATATAAATGGGGGGAATATCTATATTATTCCGGAAGAACCTTTTGCAGTACCGGAAACCTTTATTATCAGTGGTGCGGTGAAGTCTCCTGATTTTGTTTTGGGAAAGACCAGGCCGGCTGCCTGGAAAAGGGAAATAGCCTCAACTACGGTACCTTTTGCTGAGATTGGCTGTGAGCGGGTAATTTGGTCTATGTCTACTAAGATATTGAAAACTTTGAAAAGGCCGAAGACTTTAATGAAATTTTACGATGAAACGCTGGTAACTGATTTTAATGCTTTTCACGGGCTTTCAGATACGGCTTCACTTTGGTTGCATCGTTCACCGGAGTTTCCTTCCCGTTGTGTGCAGGACATACAGATTCACGCAGGAGCTGCTTATGCCAGCTATCCCAGTATGTTTGGAGGAGAAAGGTATGCCAAAAGGGCTGTTAATATGGAAAGTATGCAGAATGAGGGAGAATCCTGGGGATTTTATCATGAGGTTGGGCATACTTATCAGGTGGCTTGCTGGAAGTGGGGAGTTTTGGGAGAGGTTTCCAATAATTTCCATGCTTTATATGCGGGGAACCGGCTGCGTAATACCTGGGGAGAATCACGTACTGCCAAATGGCAGGGATTTATTGACCAGTTACAAAAGATAGAACAAGCGCAGCGAAATTTTGATACCGATCTGAGTCATGATAGTCGTTTAATTCCTTTTTGCCAGCTTGCCCAGCAATACGGATGGCGATTGTATGCTTATCTGAGCAAATGCGCGAGGGAATTACCGGATGAAATTGCCGCGGTGGTGACTTCTTCCAATGATTCCAGAAGAGACTTCTTTTGCAAAAGGGTTTGTGAATATGCAAATGCCGATTTGCGTCCTTTCTTTGATTTTTGGGGAATAAAATACAGTTCTTTGGGTGCTGCCGATATGGCTACATTACCTAAGTATCAGGGCGAGAAATTTTGGGAAAAATGGGATGTTACTATAATTCCGGATTGTTTTACCGAACGTATTCCGCAAACAAAGCTTAGATAATATTTCCGTTTTGTTAAAGAGAGGAAAGTGAACCGGGCAAATTAAAAGGACGTAATTTCGATATGGGACATTTGAATGTGGGGACCTATTATTATGTGCTGACATATTCGAAACATGGAAGGCAGCAAAAGAAAAAAAAGGATTTGTTGAAATTGTGCGTTAATTACTGTTTTGAAGTGGGTAAACGCTGGACAGTCCGTCCGATGGCACTTTATGCCTATAATAGTTATTTTGATGAATATGAGGAAGTCGGGATATTGGGAGGTTATAATGATTGGATTGATGCTGGTGTGTCTTATCGCTTTAATCGCTTTGTATCGATTATGATAGAGCTGAAAGTCCTTGATTTCTTTTCCATCGGATATAATTACAATGTCAATACGGCCGGAAACTATTGAAGAATGATAATCCGGTAGTGCGCCTATTATCAAGCGGGATCGTAATCGGATTATCATGTTCTTGTTATACATATACCCCCGAAAGTTTTTTGTCTAACTTTCGGGGGTGCATGTCAGTGGGGACTTTTTTTCTTATTGAATGGGTTATTTCAACCACTTATCCAACCAAGATTTGAAAGTGCGTTGCCACAATATACCGTCCTGGCAACCGGTAACCCAATGACACTCATTGGGGAAATACAGGTATTGTGCCGGGATTCCGCGCATGCGGGCGGCGTTAAAGGCTGCCATTCCCTGGGATACGTCGATGCGGAAATCTTTTTGACCGTGAATAACCAGGATGGGAGTATCCCAGTTGCCTACAAAAAGGTCGGGGGAATTGGCAAATGTGCGTTGTGCCACTTTGTTGTTTTTTTCCCAAGGTGCGCCACCCATGTCCCAGTTGGCGAACCACATTTCTTCGGTGGTGTTGTACTGCATTTTCAGGTCGAAAATACCACAGTGGGCGATGAATGCCTTGAAACGTTTGTTATGGTGTCCTGCCAGATAATATACGGAATATCCGCCATAAGAGGCACCGACACACCCCAGACGATTTTCGTCGATATAAGGCTCTTTTTTAGCATCGTCAATAGCCGACAGGTAGTCCTTGATGTTCTGTCCGGAATAATCTCCGCTGATTTGCTCCAGCCATTCTTGTCCGAAACCCGGAAGTCCCCGACGATTGGGCGCAACGATGATGTAACCGTTGGCTGCCATTTGCTGGAAGTTCCAGCGGTAACTCCAGAATTGACTTACCGTACTTTGCGGACCGCCCTCACAGTAGAGAAGGGCCGGATATTTTTTATTCGGATCAAAGTGGGGAGGGTATATCATCCATACCAGCATGTCTTTTTTGTCAGTAGTTTTCACCCAGCGTTTTTCTATTTTGCCCATGGTTAACTGGTCCAGAATGGGTTTATTGACGAAAGACAATTCTTCTTCTTTGCCGGTTTTGGGGTCTACCCGGTAGATTTCGGCGGGTTTGCTCATGGAAACTTTTGTAGCAATGAGCGTTTCCCCCGCAGGAATGACGGAAGTATAATTGTGTGTCCCCTCAGTGTGTTTGTTGATTTTTCCGGTGGAAATATCCAGCGAATAAATTTCGTCAGTGGCATGCCAGTCGGAGATAAACCAAATCGTGTGGTCATCCCCCCATTTCAGTCCTTCGGCATTCTGGTTAAATCCTTCCGTAAAGTCCTGTTTTTTTCCGGTATTCAGGTCCATAACAAACAACCGGATTTTGTCTGCTTCATATCCGTCCCGTTCCATGCTTTCCCACGCCATGTATTGACCATTGGGAGAGATAACCGGATTTTTGTCGTATCCTGTCATTCCCTCTGTCAGATTGGTGGTTTTGCCATTCTCCGTGTTATAGGCATACAGGTCCGTATTAGTGGATTCCGCATAGTCGATACCTGTTTTTTTCCGGCAGGTGTAAATCAGTTTTTTGCCGTCTTTGGTCCAGGCCAATTGCTCTGTACCTCCCCAGGGACGCACAGGAGATTCCCAGTGTTCGCCTTCCATAATGTCCTTTCCTGTAGTGATTTGTTTTGATGGTGTATAATCTGCAACAAATAAATGCGTATAGGCATCTACCCAATCATTCCAGTGGCGGTAAAACTGGTCATTGATAATCCGTGCCTGGGCTTTCGGTAAATCCGGATGCAGGTCCTGAACGGTAGGTTCAAGTCTGACATCTTTGAGGTAAACGATTTTGGACATGTCCGGTGCATAAACGTATCCGTTTATACCTTCTTCGATATTGGTGATTTGTCGCGGGTTGCTACCGTCCGGATTCATTTCCCACAATTGGCCTTTGGCTAAGTAGGTGATGTATTTGCCGTCGGGAGTCCAGTTGGCGTCCGATTCATTGTATTCCGTATCGGTCAGTTGAATGGATTTTCCGTCTTTCAGATTCAGCAAATACAGGTCGGTGTATCCCCGGTCTTTTTCTTTGTTGAAATAGGTCACGTCATAGACAGCATGGGTGCCGTCGGGGGATACGCAGACATTTCCGATGCGTCCGAAGGACCAGAGCACTTCAGGGGTCATGACATCTGATTGCAGTTTTAGATCCGCCGGAGTTTTGTATCCCTTGGTTTCTGTTGTTTTTTCCGTATTGTCATTGCATGCCATCAGGGATAATATAAGTGCAAGAGAAATTATGTTTTTTTTCATAAATGAATATTGATTTTCAGGTTTTAATCCTCGCTTTCAGCGGGAGTATTGTTTGCCGGAACGGATTCTTCCGTTATACCGTTCATGGCGGCGATAATCTTTTGTTTGATTTCTTCTGCCAGTTCCGGATTGTCCATAATCAATTGTTTGACTGTTTCACGTCCCTGGCCGAGTTTGTTTTCACCGTAGGAGAACCAGCTACCGCTTTTTTTGATGACATTGTATTCGACGCCCAGGTCAACGATTTCACCGGAAATGGAGATTCCTTCGCCGTACATAATGTCAAATTCGGCCTTGCGGAATGGGGGAGCCACTTTATTTTTTACCACTTTTACGCGTGTATGGTTTCCGAGAATTTCTTCACCGTCTTTAATCGGTCCGACTTTACGGATATCCAGACGGACGGAAGAATAGAATTTCAATGCATTTCCTCCGGTGGTGGTTTCGGGGTTACCGAACATAACGCCGATTTTATCCCGCAATTGGTTGATAAAAATACAGCAAGTATTGGTTTTGCTGATTGTACTGGTCAATTTTCGCAGGGCCTGCGACATCAGCCGGGCCTGGAGGCCCATAACGCTGTCGCCCATATTGCCTTCAATTTCCGCTTTTGGGGTCAAGGCTGCCACCGAGTCAATAACGATGATGTCGATTGCTGCCGAACGGATTAACTGGTCTGCAATTTCCAATGCTTGTTCGCCATTGTCTGGCTGTGAAATAAACAAATTTTCAATATCTACTCCTAATTTTTCCGCATATGTCCGGTCGAAAGCGTGTTCTGCGTCTATGATGGCTGCGATACCGCCTTGTTTCTGGGCTTCTGCGATGGCGTGTATGGCCAGTGTTGTTTTACCGGAAGATTCCGGTCCGTAAATTTCTATTACCCGCCCTTTGGGGTATCCGCCTACTCCCAAGGCCTTGTCGAGAGAGATGGAACCGGACGAGATTACCGGAATATTCTCCACCTGATTGTCGCCAAGTTTCATAATACTTCCTTTACCGAAGTTTTTTTCTATCTTGTCGAGTGTCAGTTGCAGGGCCTTTAGTTTTTCAAGATTCGTTTCTTTTGCTGCCATATGATTTGTATTTGATATTTAATTATTTTGAATGAAGAATCTGTGACGCCGCATTTTTGGTGTCTACTTTAGTGATGACCCGTTCAATCTTTCCGTTTTCATCGATAAGGAAGGTGGTCCGGAGTACTCCCATGTATTTGCGTCCGTACATGGATTTTTCTGCCCAGACTCCATAGTTCTGCAGTATGATTTTTTCAACATCTGCAATCAGATGAAAAGAAAGGTTATATTTTGCAATGAATTTTTGATGGGAATTGATAGAGTCCGGACTGACCCCTACCACTTCGTATCCTTTTACTGTCAGTGTATCGTAATTTTCATTGAAACTACAGGCTTCTGCCGTACATCCCGAAGTATTGTCCTTGGGATAAAAATAAAGAATAAGTTTTTTGCCTCTGAAATCGTCCAGGCTGATTTCCCGGCCGTCCTGATTTAGACCTTTGAAAAAAGGTGCCTTGTCGCCTTCTTTTAATGGTGTCATTTTGTTCTGTATATGATTTACAATTATTTATACGGTACTTATGCATCACGCCGTCTTATACAAATGTATGAATTTTTTACTGAATACGGATACGTAAAAAACGGAAATAATTTGTCAATAGGTCAATAGGCAAAGTATCAATACATTGATGAATTGAAAATATACTTGTGCGGGAATGGGATTTTTGTTGTGAATATGCTATATTTGACAAATATTGAATGAACATGACAGAGATTAACCCAACAATGATGAATAGTATGGAAAACGATGTGAAACAACTGAATGAATTTTGCCGGAATACTTTAGTAGAGCATTTGGGGATGGAGTTTACCGCTGTCGGGGAAGGGTGGCTGGAGATGAAAATGCCCATAGACCACCGGACATGCCGCCCGGATGGGGCATTACACGGGGGGGCTAATATGGCTTTGGCTGAGACGGTTGCAGGGGCATTGAGTGTAAGGTCAGTACCTGAGGAAATACGTTTCCATGTTTTCGGTATAGAGGTGAACGGGAATCACATGAAACAGGCACAAGGTAAATATGTAGTGGCCCGCGGTACTTTCATCCACCGGGGAAAACGTACTCATGTGGTGCAAGTGGAAATCCGTGATGAATCCGGGGTATTGGTGACAGTAAACCGGATAACTAATATTGTTGTGTAATATCTGGATGATTTTTTATTGGTATTTAACTCACTAACCTGTAGTGTATGATTTACCGTAATGAAACGTATCAAGACAGTAATAACCCCTTGTTCATCTCCTATTCACTCCTTATATATCCCTGTCGGGAATAAGGAGTGAATAGGGTGTAATATGGTATTCCGGGCTTCACTTTCCTTTTATAAATACCTATAATTTATAGTCCCATTGTTTTAAGGCAAAATCCCAATGTTTCTCGACAAGTTCCACTGTACGGGGTTCGTATTTATAGGCATTTTTTTTGTAATTTTTCTTTTTATCGAGGTAGGCGGTAATGGCTGGGCGGGCTTGTTCAAAACCAGGAATGGAAAGGGTTTTGTAAATTTTTTCCGTTATTTCCAGTGCGTTTGCCTCAAAGTCCTCAAATTTGATTTCAATCAGATTGCCTTCCGGAATCAGTTTTTTCTCTTCTTCGTAGGTATGATACAACCGGGAATATACTTCAAGGATGTTTTTTTCCATTTCCTCCGGGCTGATTTTCTGTAATTGCAGCGGAATGATGGTGTTGTTGAAAAAACTGCGGGTGGATTCAAATACGGTGTATGGATTGCGTATCAGGTAGATGAATTTCGCATTGGGAAACATTTCCAGTATTTCTTTTATCTTACCGGTGTGGGGAGGATTTTTGCTTAAAAATTGTTCTCCTTTGGTATTCCAAAGTGAAATTTTAATCAATTTCAAGAATGTGTCTTTAAATATCTGGCGTTCTTCCGGAGTAGCTGTTTTCATTGTCAAAAAACGGTCGCAATATTCCAACATGTTTTTTGGCAGGAACCAGAAATCATAATAGGAACAAGGCATCATGTTGGACAAGGCAAATTCCTCTTCCTGGGGGAGGTCTACGTTCAGTTCCATGTTGTCTGTCGGGCGTTTGTCGGGCATGAGCCAGGCCATTGTCTTTTTAAACATGGGTTGTCCCCACATCATCATGTGCGGAAAAACGGTTTGATAAGTGGTTGTATAGCCGAAATGTTTGTCGTGTGCCAACACATTGTGGACGAATGTAGTACCGCTCCGCCAATGGCCGAGAATGAATACAGGTTCCATATTTATGGACTGCTCTTTCAGGCGTTTGTTGTAACGGTGGTCCTGAAGCGGTTTTAATGAACTCAATAACCAGCAAATGCATTTGGTCAGACAATATTTGGTTTTGTAACCTTTTTCAATCTTTTGTCCTTTAGTGATTCCCTGAAATGTTTTCCAGTCCGCACCTACTAAAGTATTGACCGGTAATTTTTGAAATTCTAATAAACCCATTTTTGATTAACGATTAATGATGAATGATTAACGATTTTGGTGATAGTTGCGCAAGGCACTGATTTGGGCTCCTGCTTTTTCGATTTTTAATCTTAGATAATTGACAGTTTCTTTCTCTATGTATCCTAATCTTTGGGCCAGTATCAGATGATTCATTGTTTCCATAAGACTGCTATAGGCAATGGAAAGGAAATGGGCCGTATCTTTACCGGTATTTCGTGAATTTCCTTCTGCAATGTTGGCAGAAACAGCAGTCATTGCTCTGCGAATTTGGTCGGTCAAAGAAAATTGTTCTGTTAAATGATAAATTTCTACAGACATGTCCATTGTATCTTGCCAAACTTCTAACTTTTCAAATGCAAACATATCTTTAATCGTTAAACTCTTCGTTCATCGTTCATTCACTTTAACGCAAATCCCCTGACGGTCCAGTTCGTTCACAACTTTCCGGATGGCTTCGTAATGCTCGGAAGAAATATTGAGTTTGGAAAGATTGATTTCCGGAATTTCAAACTCCTGTATGTCTTTCATTTCCACTTTATCAATGATCATGCCGACTGCACAGGTGTTGTTTGTGATGGGGTCAATCAGGATAAAGGCTCCGGTATTTTTATTTTTTTGATACGAATCGAAAAACAAAGGTTTGCCCGTACTAAAGACCACCCGTGCTATTTCATTCAGTTCCAGTGCATCGCAAGATGATTGTTCCAGGGTATTGACATTGACTTTATAGCGGATTTTGTCAATTTTCACGCGGGTTAGATTGGTGGTATGCTTCATAAAGAATTGTTCTTCCGGATTCATTTTTTTCTCATCCATCCAGACTAACATGGCTTCGAAATTCCGGCTGACTATCGGGAGATTATCCGGATGTACCAGCATTTCCCCCCGGGATATGTCGATTTCATCCTCGAGGGTAATGGTAACGGCTTGGGGGGGGAAAGCGTATTCCTGTTCACCTTCGTAGGTTACGATAGATTTAACCCGGGAACGTTTCATGGAAGGCAGGGCCAGCACTTCATCGCCTTTTCTGACTATACCGGAAGCCATGGTGCTGCTAAACCCGCGGAAATCCAGGTTGGGACGAAGGACATATTGTATGGGATAACGGAAATCTGAGAAATTTTTATCACTGCCGATATGGACGGTTTCCAAAAATTCCAGTAGTGGTTTCCCTGTATACCACTTCATATTTTCAGAATCTTCCACTACGTTATCACCTTTTAGAGCGGAAAGGGGGATACAGGTGATGTCCGGTATGCCTAAAGGCTCTGCAAAATGCCGGTATTCGCTGACAATTTGGTCAAAAACTTGCTGCTTGTAATTGACCAGGTCCATTTTGTTGACTGCAAGTACCACATGTTTGATGCCTAACAGGGACACTAAATAAGTGTGGCGGCGGGTTTGGGTGATAACCCCGGAACGGGCATCTACAAGGATAATGGCCAGATTTGCTGTTGAGCCGCCGGTGATCATATTTCGGGTATATTGCTCGTGTCCCGGAGTATCTGCGATGATAAATTTTCGTTTGTTGGTGGAAAAATAGCGGTAGGCTACATCGATGGTGATGCCTTGTTCCCGTTCGGCTTTCAGACCATCCAGCAGAAGGGCATAGTCTATATTTTCGCCGGCATTTCCGTAACGTTTGGTGTCCCTCTCCAAAGCATCGAGCTGGTCTTCATATAACTTCTTGCTGTCAAAAAGTAATCGGCCGATCAAGGTGGATTTTCCGTCGTCTACTGAGCCTGCGGTCAGTAATCTCAGCAAATCTTTTTTTTCGTCCTGATCCAGGAACTCTTTTATATTTAATTTTTCCATGCTTTCAAAATCGTTAATCGTTATTTACTTTTAACTTTTCTGTGAATTAAAAATAACCTTCTCTCTTTTTTTGTTCCATACTGGCATCCTGGTCGAAATCAATGACCCGGGTGGTACGCTCTGATTTGGTTGTGGTCATCATTTCTTCCACGATTTTTTCAATAGTGTCGGCTTCCGATTCGACTGCTCCGGTCAGGGGCCAGCATCCTAATGTGCGGAAACGTACTTTGCGCATTTGTATCTTATCCCGGTATTGTTCCGGCATCCGTTCATCATCCGGCATAATCAGATTGCCGTCAATTTCAACAATGGGACGTTCTTTGGCAAAATAAAGCGGTACAATGGGTATGTTTTCCATGCGGATGTATTGCCAGATATCCAGTTCGGTCCAGTTTGACAGAGGGAATACACGGATGGATTCTCCCTTGTGTACGCGTGCATTGTAGAGATTCCATAGTTCGGGGCGTTGATTTTTCGGGTCCCATTGATGGAATTTATCGCGGAAAGAATAAATACGTTCCTTGGCGCGTGATTTTTCTTCATCGCGGCGTGCTCCGCCAAAAGCGGCGTCAAATTTATATTTGTCTAAGGCTTGTAACAGGGCTTGGGTTTTCATCAGGTCTGTATGGACTTTACTGCCATGAGTAAAGGGGCCTACGCCTTCCCGGAAGCATTTGGTGTTGGATTCCACAATCAGGTCCCAGTTGTTGTCCCGGGCATATTTGTCGCGGAATTCAATCATTTCCCTGAATTTCCATTTGGAGTCGATGTGCATTAATGGAAACGGGACTTTGCCCGGATAGAAAGCTTTTTCAGCCAATCGGACCATTACTGAGGAGTCTTTTCCTATGGAATACAACATCACCGGATTTTCAAATTCTGCAACCACTTCCCGGATAATATGGATGGATTCAGCTTCCAGTTCTTTCAAATGACTTAATTTGTATTCTTCTGACATCTTTCTGATAAATTTTAATGTTTACGGTTTTGTTGCAATTTACAGATAACTGCCTTGTTTTTTGCTTTCAGCGTATTTTAGGCATGATGGCTTTCATCAGTATCTGGACGGATTCTTCTAAGGGGTGCCGGGAGGTATCGAGGGAGATAAATGGCTGCTCCGGAGCCTCAAAAGGTGAAGATATTCCGGTAAAATCTTTGATTTCGCCACGGCGGGCTTTGGCATATAAACCCTTGACATCTCTCTTTTCGCATTCTTCAATGGGAGTACTGACAAAAATTTCCAGGAAATCTTTTTTCCCGATGATTTCAGAAGCCATATGACGGATGGCTCTGGTCGGACTGATAAAAGCCGCAAGGGTAACGATGCCGCAGTCAACGAATAGTTTGGAAACTTCGGCGATGCGCCGGATATTTTCCGTGCGGTCATTTTCCGAAAAACCCAAATTGTTGTTGATGCCGCTACGGATATTATCTCCATCGAGAATGCGGCAGAGAACGCCCTGGTTATATAGTTCTCTTTCCAAGGCAATGGCCAGGGTACTTTTACCTGACCCGGAAAGGCCTGTAAACCAAATCATCGTACCCTTTTGTTTCAGTAAGGCTTCCCGGTCTTCCCGTTGTAACATTTTCTCAAATATCGGATATATATTTTCTGCCATATTTATTGTATTAATCATTCGTCATTCAATCATTTCACGACGAACCAAGGATTCAGTAAATTTTCTTTATTGTAGGCCAGAGGCGTTATGCCGTCCATTTGGTATATTTCCTTACCGGCTGCTTTGGCAATAGCGTGTCCTGCCGCAGTATCCCATTCCATCGTGGGGGCAAAGCGGGGATAAATATCTGCCGAACCTTCGGCAACAAGACATATTTTGATAGAGCTGCCTATGGAAGTCAGTTCGACTTTTCCTTTTTGCAGGCGTAATTCGTCAATAAATTTTTCAGTTTCAGAGCTCATATGTGACCGTGATGCGACAACAATGCAGGATGAACCCGGATGACCGACAGGCAGACACAAAGCCTTTTCCTGTATCTTCGAAAAGTCCAGGTCCGGCGAATAAACGACATGTTCAACCCGGAAAGCTTTGTTTTCACAGCCATAATAAAGGGTTTTCCTAACAGGAATATAGATGACCCCTAATACGGGAGTACCGTTGCGTACCAAGGCAATGTTTACAGTAAATTCCCCGTTGCGCTTGATAAATTCCTTTGTGCCGTCGAGCGGATCGATAATCCAGACGGTTTTCCACTGACGCCGGATTTCAAATGCGATAGCCTTGTTTTCTTCGCTGATAACCGGATAAGAGGTAGTTGTCAGGTAGTCTATGATAATTTCATTGGACTTCCGGTCTGCAACGGTTAATGGTGAATTGTCTGCTTTATGTTCTATACCGAAATCCGACTCGGGATTGTGATAGATACGTAAAATTTCTTCACCGGCTTTTAAGGCTGCTGTGATAGCTGTTTCTAATAATAAATTCATAGTAAATTCCGCATGCGGCGCAAAGGTATCAAAATTTTTAGTAATTCTTTTTTATCTTCGGAAAAATAGCCGGGAAAATGTTATCTTTGTGTGCTTTTAATCACGTGAAATAAATTATTATATAAAGCATGACAATAGTTTTCTATCAGAAAGACGCCACGGTGTATGCTGTGCAGTATCAGGTGTCTGAAAATCCTCTCGATGTCAGTAAATTGGAATGGTTGTTCAGTGGTGCCCGTAAAGTGCCGGGAGACGCCATGAAAGGTTATTTTGTGGGTCCGCGCCGTGAAATGATTACCCCTTGGAGTACAAATGCCGTAGAGATAACTCAGAATATGGGGATTAGCGGTATCTTGCGGATAGAGGAATTTACACAGGCCGAATGCGATAAAATATCGTTTGATCCGATGTTAAAAGCATCTTATAATGAGTTGAATCAGCATATATTCACGGTTGACAAACAACCGGATGCCATTGTGTATATAGATGATATCCGGGCATATAATGTACAGGAAGGTTTGGCTCTGAATCCCGATGAGATTACCTATCTGGAGGGGCTGGCTCAGAAATTAGGCCGGAAACTGACAGATTCCGAGGTGTTTGGTTTTTCGCAGGTAAATTCGGAACATTGCCGCCATAAAATATTTAATGGTACTTTTATTATTGACGGTAAAGAGAAAGAAAGTACGTTGTTTAAGTTAATTAAAAAAACTTCTCAGGAAAATCCCAACCGGATTGTTTCTGCCTATAAAGACAATTGTGCTTTTATCGAAGGTCCTGCCGTGGAACAGTTTGCTCCGCATACACATGACAAACCGGATGAATATGAAACAAAGGAAATAGAAACGGTTATTTCTTTGAAAGCCGAAACCCATAACTTTCCGACGACTGTAGAACCTTTTAATGGTGCAGCGACAGGGAGTGGTGGTGAAATCCGTGACCGGATAGCGGGGGGACAGGCAGCACTTCCGTTGGCCGGAACGGCGGTTTATATGACTTCTTATCCGCGGTTGGATGCTTCCCGGCTTTGGGAACAATGCGTATCTCCCCGGAAATGGCTGTATCAGACTCCCGGGGATATACTCATCAAGGCTTCCAACGGAGCTTCTGATTTCGGAAATAAGTTCGGTCAACCGTTGATTTGCGGTTCTTTGTTAACTTTTGAGCACGAAGAAGACGGGCATACTTATGGCTATGATAAAGTCATTATGCAGGCTGGTGGTATCGGTTTTGGCAATCGTAAGCAGGCAATGAAGCATACACCGGAGGCGGGGGATAAAGTTGTGTTGTTGGGAGGTGATAATTACCGTATTGGTATGGGTGGCGGAGCCGTTTCTTCTGTAGATACCGGGGTATATGCCGGAGCCATTGAGCTGAATGCCGTGCAACGTTCTAATCCTGAGATGCAGAAACGGGTTTGCAATGCCATCCGGGCCATGGCGGAAAGCGAAGTGAATCCCATTGTCTCTATACATGACCACGGGGCAGGCGGACATTTGAATTGTCTGTCTGAATTGGTGGAGGAGACAGGAGGAAAGATTCATATGGAAAATCTGCCTGTCGGTGATCCGACGTTATCCGCGAAAGAAATTGTAGGGAACGAGTCTCAGGAGCGTATGGGATTGGTCATGAAAGAAAAAGATGTAGCCGGATTGCAACGTATTGCTGAGCGTGAACGGGCTCCCATGTATGTGATTGGTGAAACGACAGGGGATATGAAATTTACTTTTGAGAATGCGAAAACTCAGGAAAAGCCTATAGATCTCGAATTGAAGGATATGTTCGGAAATCCTCCCAAAACGATTATGGAGGATAGGACTATAAAAGAAAAATATGCAGAATTGGAATATACTGCCGATAAGCTGGAGGAGTATCTGGAGCAGGTTTTGCAATTGGAGGCAGTAGCTTCCAAAGACTGGTTGACCAATAAAGTGGACCGTTCTGTGTCCGGTCGTGTTGTCCGCCAGCAAGGGGTTGGACCGTTGCATTTGCCGTTGAGTGATGTGGCAGCAGTGGCTTTGGATTATAGTGGTCATCGGGGAATTGCAACTTCCATCGGACATGCTCCGGTGGCTGCTATGGCTGATGCTTCTGCCGGTTCGCGTCTGGCGATTGCCGAAGCATTGACCAATCTGGTCTGGGCTCCGGTGGAAAAGGGATTGAAGGGAGTCTCTTTATCGGCTAATTGGATGTGGCCGTGCCGTAATGAAGGAGAAGATGCCCGTTTGTATCAGGCGGTACAGGCAGCCAGTGATTTTGCCATTGAATTGGGGGTGAATATTCCGACCGGAAAAGATTCTCTTTCCATGACTCAGAAATATGGAGATAAAAAGGTCTATGCTCCTGGCACTGTGATTATTTCGACTGTGGGTGAGGTGACGGATTTCCGTAAAATTGTCGTTCCGGTTTTGAAGGATGATGCTGCAACAGAAATCGTTTATGTGGATTTTTCATTCGACAAATTGAAATTGGGAGGTTCCAGTTTTGCACAGGTTTTGAACAAGGTGGGTAAGGAAGTGCCTGATGTAAAGGATAGCGGGTATTTTGTAAATGCGTTTATGGCTATTCAGCAACTGGTTGCTGATGGGGTTGTGCTGGCAGGGCATGATATTTCGGCAGGTGGTATGATTACGGCTTTGCTTGAAATGTGTTTTGCGGATAATCGTTTGGGAATGGATGTTGATTTTTCGTTCCTGCCTGAAAAGGATATTGTCAAGATTTTGTTTGCTGAGAATCCGGGTGTATTGATTCAGATTTCCGATAAGGATGCTAAGAAAGTATCCGCTTTACTGAATAAGGCCGGAGTGGCATATGGTTTTATCGGAAAACCGGGCAAATCCGGAAAACTGAATATAAAGAAAGAGGAGGCTTTTTGGTCGTTGGATATTAGTTCGTTGCGTGATTTGTGGTTTAAGACGTCTTATTTACTTGACCGGCGTCAGAGTGGCGAAGAGAAGGCATTGGAAAGATACAAGAGCTATAAGCACAATGAATTGAAATATAAGTTTCCGAAAGGATTTACCGGGAAATTGGCGGATTTGGGATTGGATTTGCACCGGAGAACTAAATCGGGTGTACGGGCTGCCGTTATCCGTGAAAAGGGGTGCCAGTGTGAACGGGAGACTGCCTGGGCATTGCATTTGGCCGGTTTTGATGTGAAAGACGTTCATATGACCGATTTAATCAGCGGGCGTGAAACTTTGGAAGATGTGAATATGATTGTCTTTGTCGGTGGTTTTTCAAATTCTGATGTTCTGGGTTCTGCCAAAGGTTGGGCCGGTGCTTTCAAATACAATGAAAAGGCTCGCCGGGCTCTTGAGAATTTCTATAGACGGGAAGACACCCTGAGTCTTGGTATTTGTAACGGTTGTCAGCTTGCCGTGGAATTGGGGTTGATTTATCCGGAACACAAGGAAATGCCGAAGATGTTGCACAATGATTCCCATAAATTTGAATCCGGTTTTGTCAATGTCACAATAGAACCGAACAATTCGGTGATGTTGAAATCTTTGGCAGGCAGTCGTTTGGGAATCTGGATTGCTCATGGAGAAGGTAAGTTCGGTTTACCTTATGCTGAAACCGAGTACAATATACCTATCAAGTATAGTTATGACGTTTATCCGGCC
>OFFV01000096.1_pt1 | contig 79296 bp, 55 predicted proteins | sample 1521461 | NCBI WGS metagenome assembly OFFV01 (sample SAMEA3504120, study PRJEB24116) | mouse gut metagenome | biome: mouse gut; feature: mouse-associated habitat; material: faeces | place: Denmark | collected 2011 | reverse complement strand
CATTATTAAATTTATTTAAAGGGACAGAGGGTAAATATCCCTTATTTTATTTTTGCTTAATAAACACTTATATATCTTCAAGCTACTCTTGATGTATTTTTAATTTTTAAATAATATAACTTAACGAATTTTCTAGATTATAGAATAATAATCTAAATCTGATCCTTTGAACCAATAAAAGTTACTTCCTGGTTCTCCATCTCTATTTTTATCTACATTTATCTCAACAAATCTTATTCCACTATTAGCTCTAGTTTCTATAGTTGCCTTTATATCTTCAAAACTTCCTCTTTCGTGGAATGCAGGAATAGATTTATAGGCTTTTTCTAATTCTTTTTCCTCTGTTACTCTGTGTATATATATAACTATGTGTGAATCATGGTAAATTGCCCTTGATTCTCTAGTATAACTCTCTCCAGTCGGTCTAAAATTGCCACTTCCCTTTTCAGCTAACTGTGATAGCTGTATTATAGTCGTATCAAAGTCCCTAGCCATTTGTTGTAATTCTCTAGATATTTCTGCAACTTGCCTTTCTCTAGATTCTCTAGTATTACTAGGTGTAACTAGTTGCGTGTAATCAACTATAACTAAATCAGGTTTTTCTCTTCTCATTTTACTTTTAAACATTTGTATAGTAGATGACTTATCATCTAAAATCATATTTCTTTCACTAAATCTTTTTATAGTTTCATAGGTCCTTTCCCAGTCATAATTGGTAAATTCTCTATTTTCAAATTGTTTTTTAGATATACCTGTTTGAGATAGTAATATACGTTTTGCAATTTGTTTTTTACTCATTTCTCTACTGAATATCAATACTTTCTTATTTGCAAAATAAGCATTTATAGCAATTTTTAATGCAATAGCACTTTTCCCAACTCCTGATCCAGCTCCTATTGTTATTAATTCATGTTTGCCTAATCCATTAGTACACTTATCAATAATAGAGATACCTGTTTTTATTTTTTCTTCTGGTCTTTCTTGCATATCGTCAAACAATTCTGCTAATACTTCAACTATCGAATCAGCTTCATTATCTGTTTTACTATCAATTGCACTCTCTTTTTCAAATATAACTCTAGAGGAATCTATGTCTTTCCCACTTCTAATATTTTCAATTAAGGAATATGAAGCTTTTACAATCTTTCTTTTATTGCTTAAACTCTTTACTATATCTACATAATGCTTTACACTTGAAGTTGTAGGAACTATAGTTGATAGGCTTGTTATATAGCTTACACCACCTACATCATCTAGTAAGCCTTTAGATTTTAATTCACTAGTAAGAGTTATAAGGTCTATAGGTTTATTTTTTTTGTTTAAATCCGTCATAGATTCAAATATAATTTTGTGATATTCCTTACTAAAATCATTACCTGTTAAAGTTTCAATGTGTTCTATGCAAGTTTTATCTAAGAGTATAGATCCTAATATACTTTGTTCAGCTTCTAGATTCCCTATTGTATATACATTTTCTTGAATTTCCATGTTATTCGCCTCCTATCTTAAAATCTATTATTTTGCCCTTTGGCTTCTCTATTATCTGTGTAGGTTGCTTTGGTTTCATCTTAGCCTTTAATTGGTCGTACTGTATTCTTAACTTGCTGGTACTTAAAACATTTCGACTCCAAAAATCATCATGCTGACACCAATAAATCACAGCTTCTATATCATCAACTTCTCTTTTATCTAATCTAATCATTTTATCTATATCCTTAGCCCAATTTTGTAGATTAGGTTCTTTATGAGTAGGATTATTTTCTCTTATAAGTTTAAATAAATATTTTGCTAGTCGATACTCGTCAGATGTTTCGACGAATAGTTTTTTATTTCTTACATTCTTACTTTCTTTTATAGTTGTTAGTTGCTTGTTAGTTGCTTGTTGATTTGTTTGTTGATTTTTATATTCTTCTTGATATAACTCCCAATTTACAATGGTTATAAGCCTATTTTTGTTTGTTGATTTATTTGTTAAAAATCCATACTTTTCAAATTTCAACAAAGCCGTTCTAACGTTTTGAACCGAAACATCCTTCGCACATGAATTTGCAATAGTATCTAATGAAGTTATTAACTGTCCTGGCTTAATTTCAAATTCTTCCCCCTTATATATCCATTTGTTAGAGGTGTAATTAACCATCAGTAACAAATTAATCAATATATCTCTCTGCTTTGCATTGCAATCCTTGTACAACGGATTATCTCTGATTTTTCTATGAAGCTTTATCCATCCTTGATTATTCAAGAAAACCACCTACTTATTTTTAAGCTTAATTGTGGCATTTTCTAAACGATTACAATCTTTATATAACCTACTAATAATATTTTCAAATAATATCAAGTAAGATGTTATTTTTTCTGGATATTCATAAATCTCTCTATTTTCTGCCTTAGTTGCATCGTAAAAATCTTTTTTGTCATCTATATACCACCTCATAGCAACAATTATTTCTTTAATTTCTCTGATTTCCAGGACGCTTAATACCCTCGTATTCCTCATAGCATCCTCAATTATTTGCTGTATTTTATCTGATGAAGGTCTTATTATTTTAAATATCTCATCCAATGCTCCCAGTTCTTCGTTATCTGATTCATTTTCAAATTGATAAAATATATCATTACAAAAACTATTTATACCTTCTTCTACATCAACCCATATAGCTTCCATTTTATTTTTTAAAATATCCATTTTATTCCTCCCTACTCATTTGCATCCTCGTAAACTTCGATACCCAGTGAAGCCTCTAAAAAATTAGCCAATTTTCTAAGTGCTATTATTACATCAACTGTATGATATTGTTTTTCTGTAATGCACGATTTTTTTTCAAGTTCATCAGATACTTCACACTCACCAATATGTACCCTAAATTCTTTTTCACTTATTTTTATATCTATATAGCTCCCTACTTCTGTAAGCTCTATTGCATCTTTAAAATTAATCATAATTCATCTCCTCCATTATGATATTAAAATTCTAACCCTATGTTATTAATGATCCATTGGTCAACTTGACTTCTAATAATAAGTAATCTATTTCCATTTTTAATTTTAGGGAAATTCTCTCTGTGAACTAATTCATATGTTTTATTTATGCCTATTTGGTATTCTTCTGAAAATTCTTTAGGTGTCATAAACATTTTCTTTTTATGATCTTTGAATAATGGTATAACTTTACATTCCTGTACTTGTTCCATGTTTCATTCCTCCTATTCGTCGTTATCACTGAAAAATAAATATTCAGGTGTTGTATTTAATATTTCAGATAGTTTTAACATTAAATTACGGCTTGGATTACCTTCTCCATTTTCCAATTTACTTAAAGTTGTTCTGCCGATATTAGCTAATTTACATAACTCATCTTGAGTTAGATTTTTTTTTAATCTAGCTATTTTCAAATTAAGTCCCATTTATAAACACCTCCACTACTCATTTGTTTAGCTGTAATTCAATTCTACTACTCATATGTTTAAAGGTCAACTATATTTTTTATTTTTTTAAAAAATTATGTCTATTTTTATCGGATGACAATAACAGTCCCGTTTATATGATTCTGAACACTACCATCAATAAATATAGCAGAAGCATTCCAGTTGTATATTCCCGCGGGAACTAACTGCCCGTTGTAAGTGCCGTCCCAATATTCACCTGGCCGGCCGGCATCCAACTTATCCGTGCGCCAGACACATGTTCCGTCCGGAGCATAGATTTTCAAAGTAAAAACATGTAATCCGATTCCCTTAGGCTGAAAACGGTTTACACCGGGATCATTACTTGCCGGAATTATCGCATTCGGGAAATATAAACCCTTGATTGCCGCAATATCTATCAGATGCGAAATACTGTCCCTGCACCCCATGCCGGAAATAGCATGCAACCACACTTCATAGGAACCGTTATTAGCAAACTGATGGGCGGGTTCCTTTTCTTCAGAAACATTTCCGTCGCCGAAATTCCAATGATAACGCAATCCATCTTTTTCCCAATCTTGCAAATGGATAACAGTAGCATTCGTAAACCGCATTCCTCCGCTTTCTATCTCCGGATTGGGTAAAATATCCGCACCTGTCACCATGTTGTCCTTTTTCCAGTCAAATTCAACCAAAGGCAACGTATGAACAAAAATCGTATCCCGGAGTGTATCCGCACATCCGTCGGCATTGGTCAGGACAAAGTCATAGGTATATTTCCCGGCATCCCAATAAGTTTTCCTGACTTCCCGGCCTTCCTCAAAACTTCCGTCATCAAAAAAGAATTGCTGCGTTGCACCAGCCATCGTAGAAGTATCAGTAAAAATCACCTCCATACCGCCGCATATTGTATCGGGAGCAACCAACAAAGTGGCTTTCAATGGCCAGGATGCCACAATAGTATCGTTCACCTTGTAAGCACACTGCGACAATTTATGAATGGCACGCAATGCAATTTCTTCTTTACCATGAAAATAGGCAAAAGGAATGGTCACGGAAACGGGATCCATTGAAACCACCTCATCTCCTTTGTACCATTCAAAAGTACAATCGTCCGGAGAATCGGTCCGGTTGAAAGCAGTAATTTCAAAATTGCCGGAATTAGAACATATCAAACGCTGTTCCAGTTCAAATGTTGTGGCCGGCGTAATCCGGGCTGTAACAGAAACAGAGTCCCAAGATACACAACCATTGGAAGATTCCAAACTTAACTTCACCGTATACTGACCGGCAGTCTCAAATACTTTGGCAGGAGGAATTACCTCTATCGAAGACGAACCGTCACCAAAATCCCAATATGTTCTCACATTATCCGTTCCTCCTTTATAGTTCACCGCCTTAAATGGTATTTTTAACGGAGTACAACCTTCGGTTTCTACATCAGCATGGGTGTATTCTACCGATGCTTTCGGCGTTTGCTGCACAAGACACTTTTTGGGCCTGGGATTCTCCTGACACCCGTCTGCCTGCGCACTCAAACTCACATAATATGCCCCGGGATCATTGAATTTATAATAAATCGTATCTATATTTTTCTGATACGTTCCATCCGGCAAATCCCACCGCAGGTTCGTAAAAGGTTCTTTTCCCCGTTGTACAAACCATATCCGAATACTGTCTCCCGTACACAATTTTTCGTTATCCTTTTCAAAAGCAAAAGTAAGGCTATCGTTCCCATGTACAAGAATCTTTAAAGAATCCTGTACTTCATTACACTCATCTCTAACACGCAGTCGAACAAAATACTCTCCCGGTCTGGCAAACATATGCGCTTTCGGTCTAACAGACACCGTATCGGTCTCCAATGGTGTACCGTCACCAAAGTCCCATTCACAAGTGTATCCCTGAGAAATGAATCCGAACGACTTATTCCAGAATCCTCTGTCGTTCCCATAGCATTTATTTTTATACTCGGTCAAATCATCCGCTTCCAATACCTTAGCCCGCACCTGCAAAGGAACAATGGAAACTCCTTTCTCGACAACATTCGGCCTGTGACAAGTATTCACCGAACGTAATTTTATCCGGTAATCCACGGATGCAGTAGTCAGGTTTTCCGGATAGCTATGTTCCAGTACATTCACCGGATTAGACAACAACCACATCTGTGGCTGGGAACCGTCTCCCCAATCAATATAAGTAGTATCTGCCCTTCCCCGCGTCAGGATACGGATTTCTTTTTCTGTTTTATTACAGGGATTGGAAGTCCAGATTTCAAAATTGGGCTCCAGCCGGGAAATCATTTTAAAGGTCTTGGCATATTCCACCGTATCCGACACATTGGCCAATGTCAACCGTATTGTATATAAAGTATCTTGCCATACCAAAGGATAAGACTTTTCAGAAGGCTCCCAGGTACTGGACACCGATTCGCCGTTTCCGAAATCCCAGGCAACGGTAGCCTCATTCCGGACAGACTTATTGGTAATACTCACCTTTCCCGCACAAGAATCCACCACCACATCAAAATCAGCGACAGGCTTGTTCAAAACTTCTGTAGACTTTTCTATGGTATCTGTACATCCTTCCGGAGAAGTAACCACCAACCGCACCTGATGCATCCCGGCTGCCGTAAAAATATGAGACGCATCCGCCACAGTATAGTTGGCAGCATCCACGCTCCAATGACAGGATACCGACTCCGGTAAAGAAGTACTGGTCAATGCAACAGTCTTATTTATGGGGGAATAAACCGGCAAAGTAAACATCGCCTGGGGAGTCGGATGGACACTCCAGAATTTCGTCTCTTCCCGGAGACAACCGTTATCAAAATGCGCTTTCAATAAAATGGTATAATTACCCTCGGTCTGGAACTTGTGAGTAACCGGATTAACTCCGTCACTGGCTTGTTCGCCATCGCCAAACTCCCAATCGTAACTCGTCGTCTGGTTGTTTCCGGGTTTCAGCACCACTTGCCGCAGAGTACAATTTTCACCATTGGCTATAATGCCGGATTTTGGGGCAGCTTTCACATTGACAGTAACCGTCCGGGTTTCATCCGGGCACCCCAAAAGGCCGGGAGCTGTCACATTTACCGCCGCTTGTCCGCTGTATTCTCCGGGTACAAAAAGACCTCCCGTCAAAGTACCCGCATTCAATGTCTGTAAACTCCATGCCACAACCCCTGCATTCGTCACCTGCACCTTTGTCTGTAAATCAACCCCCGTTGTATCGGCCTGACAAATCTCCATCGGTTGGATGGAAAAAGACGGTTTCTCTTGCCAACGAATCCGGACTGTATCTTCAAAAATACCCTGACATGCCCCGCCGCTTTGGATTCTTGCCCGCAGACATACTTCCGTTTTAAGCGTATCGGCTGCCGAAACCGTAAAAGTCCATTCTTGTTCAGACGGACCGGTAGTTATGATTTCCTCATCGGGTGTTCCGCAACGCAGCCAGTCAATCTTTTGCACTTGCACCGTCGGGTCTTGCACCGCCGCAACAATCTGCTGTTTATGTCCCGCCAAACGGCATACCGTATATTCTTTGGTTTGCAACTGAGGTTTGCGTCCGATAGCAACAGGCACATCAATCAGCTTTTCCGTACCGCAACCGTGCGGAGCATTAGCCGACAGATGAACAAAAGCATTGCGCACATCCTTGTTCGGTACAAAATAATTATTATCGGCAGTAATGGTTCCTCCGTCTGCCGACCATTTCACCTGACTTGCCAGAGGACTTATATTCAGATTCGATTTGTCAATCAACGCTTGTCCGCCTTCACAGACGTCAGGAACGGAAAAAGTGCCGTTGAACATCGACCCTAAACGATACAGATAAATGGTATCGCTTTTGGTCCATTTTGTGCAACGTCCCTGAGCAACAGTCACCACTAATTTTTCCCGGCTATCTTCATTATTCACCGAGTAATTTATTCCGTCGTTTAATAAACGCACACCGTTCACCCGCACCGAATCCTGATAATCCGGATAAAGACTCTTCTCCACGTTCACCCAATTCCGTTCTATGCGTATCTCCGGAGTATTCCGGCATAACGTATCATGCCGGTGCACAACGTTGAATATCGGTTCCCGGTGCACTGTCAACGGTAAACTGACAGCAGTAGTCTGCAATACTTTTCCGGAAGATTTTCCTGAATAACAGGTATACTCTTTATAAGTTGAAACGTTCAGTTCTTGTATTTTGTCCTCCGGCTGGTTCGCCACATAATATCCGTTTTCAATGTGCCCCAGGACGTCGCTTGCCAACACCCACTCACACCTGACAAACGGGTCTTCCCCGGTCAGGGTATATAATGTATCCAATTTTATCCGGTCGCCGGCACACATTTCCTCATGCTTCCGTTTAAATTCCATTTTCGCCGGAACCGGCTGCGCCAATACGACAGTGTCTAAAATGCTTTTACAACCACGGAGTCCCAATGCCTCGTAAGAAACTTTTTGAAACAAATCACCGGAAAAATTTTCCAGATTTACATTTTCAAATGTATAATCACCATGTGTACCGGACCAGCCTCCCACCCTGCTCTGTCCTTCCAACACATAATCACCACGCCCGATTCCGGTTGTATGAACTGCATGCAGATACTCCGAAGATATTTCCTTCAATTTTATGAACCGATTGCAAGCCCAAAGCGTATCTTTCGAAAATTCCAGAATGGGAGCAGGATTGATAAGCAATACCACCGTATCGTATGTCTTCTCGGTAGGCACATTCTCCAATGCAACCTCAAACAAAATACGGACGGAATCAGTCCCGTCGCCCGGCTTATATTTTACATCCGGTCCGCTCGTTCCGCTCAGTTCTCCAGGAGCCACTGCCGGATAAAGAATCTGCCAACGGATGGAAGTCAGGTCAACATGCGACCATTGCACTTTATCCCACAAAGCATACCCCTCCTCATTGCTACAAATGGTATCTTTATATCCATTGATTTTCAAATGGTTTATCTCAACATATAATGTATCTTTCAACTCAAGTCCGCAATAACTTTGGGCCGACAATTCAAACATCAGGGTATCTTTGGCTTTGTCTGCTGCTGTCAATGAATAACTTCCCCCGTACAATCCCGTACCGCAGACAGTACCTTCCGGACGAAGCGTCCATTTCAAAGTAGCAGGATTCAGGTGGGCCGTATCGATAAAATGTCCGGTCTTCAAATGGGCAAAGTCGTATGTATCCCACGGATATACCAGCACATCCGACTTCAAAATCTCTAATTTCGGACTGGATATATGCAACTGCACCGTATCCCGGAGCCGGCAGTTTCCCAACAATGCAACATCCACCCGGGTATTCACCATTTCATAAATAAATTTCTTCCCGTTATCTTCCTGAAGAAGCTCGTATTTGGAATTCACCGGACCATTTTCCGTATCCTGATAACGACGTTTCGAGTCCTTGATTTCATTCTCATACACCGACAATTGATTACATCCGTTCCAATCAGAAATATTTTCTACCATCTCCGCCTTCCGGAAAGAAAGAATCGTATCGGGCAAGCAGTACTGCACATAATCCGCCAGTTTCAACTCCGGCACTGTTTGCGGACGCAACAGAAGCTCCCCATTGATATAACATCCCTTGGAACGGGACAATTTGTAACGCAAAGTATCCACACCGCCGGTCAAATTGAAAACAGGCAATCTTTCTTTCCGCATTTCCCCGGCATTCAGTTTCCATTCCCCCCATTTGAAATCGGATTTATCCGTTGCAAACAATTTCACGGTTTCCAATTCCTTTGACCCTAAACAATACCCCACACTGTCCGGATGTAACAACGTATCGGGTTGTGCCAGCACTTCCACTTTCCATAAGGAATCCTGGGAACACGAAGGCATGTTTTTATTCTGTATTAAAAACGTTTCCCCCGCAGTTCCTTTCAGAGTGTGCCGGATGGTATCCCCGTTCCTGATCTGAAACTGCACTCCCCCTGCCTTCAATGTATCGTTCACATATACCGCTTCGGCTGATTTCAAATATATTTCATATTCTTTCGGTAACTTTCCGCCCCAGTAATAAGGATAGTCAAAACCTATACACAACGAATCATTACCGCTGACAGAATCCCGCAACAATTCAACCTGCGGCCGGGCATTCACCCTCAGTTGCAACGTGTCTTCTTTCCAACCGCAAGCATTATAAGAACGAATCCGTATATACGAATCTGCATCCGTAGAATCCAACAATTGATACGGTTTTTCGTCCCCAGGATAGTAAATCAACGGATTTTCTCCGGCAGTTCCCTGTCTGACATAGAAACCGATGGAATCCAAAGCGAATCCCCTTTCCCAAGCCGGCAATGTAAGACTATCTATCGGCATTTGGTACAGAAAAGTATCACAATGATTGTAATACTTACCATCGAACAAGATTGCATGCTTTTTAATCAATTCCTTGTAAAGCTGTTTGGTATCAATTTTCGGTTCACGCCCCACATTGATCTTAAACTCACGCCCTCCCCCACTGCAAACTGCATTCCGTTCCACATTCAAATTCAACTCACCATAAAAATCCTTGTCATTCAAACGGACGCTGATAACAGTAGAATCGCATCCGCAGCCTTCGGCTTCTTTCCCCGTCACTATGCGCCCGTTCTTCCAAATGTCAACCGAAACCGACGCACCCGTCTTAATATCATACTCATTTGCAGTCAGAACATATTCGGGAGGTGCTTCATATCCGCGCCGCACGTTGTAATCAACTATAACGATAGCATCCGAAACATTCGTACAAAACATTTCGTTTTTACAGACAAGTTTTGTCCCATCATTGGAGTATACCCTGAAATAACGTTTTTTATTTTTATCTCCCGTCTCATGTGTCCATAACGTATCAATTTTGATTTCCCCTACTTCATTGCACATGTTTTTGGCAGTGATCATCATTTTATAATATCCGGGAACAAAAAACAGAATATCGGACGTTGTGGACACCATATCTGTTCCCGACACATCCTTCCAATTGCTTTCGGGCATGCCGTCATAAAGCGTATCCGTATAAAAATAATGGATTTCCATATCTTTCGCTTTTGCGAAGGATTCATAACTGGGAACAGGTGCCGAACTACCCTTTTTGTACTGATAATAATTCAATTTATCCTCGTTCAGATTGACCACAGACTGCGCACTATTGGCACATACCTCTACATCTTTGATTTCGCCTCCTCCCGGCTCTTCGTAATCAAAAATTTTCTTCACATTGGGAGCCCGGTATACGGAAACCTTTTGCGGATTCGTTTCTTCTGTCATCTTAATATTCTTCTCCTCATCGGTATAAGTCATGCGGATGAATATATTACATGGCTTCACTCCCGTTTGATGGTTAAAAACAATCCATACCGAGTCCTTCAAAGGACCAAACCACTCGGACGCATCAAAAAGTGTGGCAGCTCCCTCTTCAAACAAAGCCGGTCCGTCAACCACAATCTCATACTCCGTTTCCGGCAGATTCTGTTCAAAATTTTTCTTGACCAGCAGCAAAGAGTCCCCGCCCACTTCCAGACAAAATTGAAAAGGATCCGGAGTAAGCTCGAAGTCTGCAGTCAACATTCTGTTGAATACCATATAATGGTAAATCTTCCCGGCAGGGTCCTCCAACTGCAATTCATGCAATCCGGAATCATACATATGAGTCATTCCGCCCGGATTAACATTCTCCCATGCCGATTGGGCACTCCACTTAATTCTAGACGGTACGGGGATTTGTTCCGAAAAATCAAGATTCAGTTCCAGATTCAGATGATACAGATCATACTCAGTATTAATAATCCAAACGGTATCCTTATCAAACTTAATCTTTTCAGTCTTTGACCGGTAATCCGCCACCCTGGACTGAGAAAAAGACAGTAATGAAGATACTCCCAAAAAACATGAAATCAACAAAAATTTATACATACGCATAACAAGTTCGCATATACATTACAATAAATTGTGCAAAAATAACAATATTTTAAACACCTTCGCCCAAATAAAGTCAATTTTAACAAATCCAGGAATGCCCGACGGGAAAATATGGAAATCTTCAAATCTTTTGCTATCTTTGTCCTAATTAATTGTAAAATTTAAGTTATGCTGCCTAAATTTCTTATCGCGGACAATTCTCAGGAATCCTTTGATTTGGTTTATGTTGTACATACGGAAAAACCACGCTGCATCATCCAGTGCGATTTGGACGGATTCTACAGCAACCAGAAAATCTACTGGATTGACGAAGAACCGTTAAGTCAGGATGATATTGATTCTCTACTGGAAGAAGCGGAGGACTTTTACGAAACAGAACTGGATAACCAGGAAACAATATACGACGAAGAAGAGGAAGAGTAACCTCCGGTTTCTCCCGCAAAAACGGTTGGACATACTAAATACTTTCATGATGAGCTATACCAAAGAAGACTTAAAACAATTCAAAGAAAGAGAGATAAAAGTCAGCGAAATAGACCGTCAACTGACCAATTTTCAAAAAGGATTCGGTTTTATCAATCTCATTGAACCGGCCACCATCGGTAACGGTATCTCCCGCATCGAACCGGAACAGGAAGAACGTCTGACCGGAAATTACGAACAGGCCTGCCGGAAATCAGACGTGCTGAAAATGGTCCCGGCATCCGGTTCGGCCACACGCATGTTCAAAGATTTGTACCACTTCATGGACACTTACCACGGAACAGTCGGAGAGTTTCTGGAATTTGTACAGGTCAAAGAACCGGGCAGCATGCACGATTTTTTCCTGAAATTAGATGAACTCCCCTTCTATATGCATCTTTCTGCCGCCATGTGGCACAACGGGAAAGACATCAGCAAAATGGTGGAAAAACGGGAATTCAATGAAATCCTGAAATACATTTTAGGAAAAAAAGGACTGAATTACGGCAATACTCCGAAAGGGTTAGTGGATTTCCATATTTACCGGGATTTTGTGCGTACCGCTTTTGACGAACATCTTGTCGAAGGTGCCTTGTATTGTAATAATGGCAAAACAGCCAACTTACACTTTACGGTTTCAGAAGAATATATGAATCTTTTCAAAACCCGTTTGAAAAAAGTAACCAAAGTGTTTGAAAAAATGTTCAACATCAAATACAATGTCACTTTTTCCATTCAAAAACCGTGCACCGATATGGTTAGTATCGATACCAACGGCGACATTCTCCGGGATGAAACCGGAAAAATCGTTTTCCGCCCGGGAGGACACGGTGCACTGATTTACAATCTTAACGAACTGAAAGCGGACATTATTTTTATCAAGAACATTGACAATGTCATTCCGGACCGCTCCAAAGGAGACACGGTGAAATATAAAAAATTGTTGGCAGGAACTCTGCTGGACATCCAGCAAAAAGTATTCGGTTATCTGGAAATCCTGGACAAAAAACCGACCGAAGAACAACTGAAGGAAATCGAAACGTTCCTGCCTGCCATCGGCTACCGGGAAGCCGAAGGTAAAACTTTCTCCGATCGGAAGGAACGAATTAAACATCTTCAAACGATTCTGAACCGGCCGATTCGTGTTTGCGGAATGGTCAAAAATGAAGGAGAACCCGGAGGAGGACCATTCTGGGTGAAAGCCCAAGACGGCAGCGCACGCTTGCAGATTGCGGAATCGGCACAAATCAATCTGAAAGACAAGGACCAGAAAAAAGTGTTCGACCAGGCTACCCACTTCAATCCGGTGGATTTGGTCTGCGGCGTAAGGAATTACAAAGGGAAAAAATTCGACCTGGAGAAATTTATTGACCCGGAACAAGGCTTTATCACTGACAAATCATATAAAGGACAAAATATTAAAGTACAGGAACTGCCGGGACTCTGGAATGGAGCGATGGGCAATTGGAATACTATATTTGTCGAAGTTCCGTTAACAACATTCACACCGGTAAAAACGGTTTTCGACTTATTCCGTTTTGAACACCGCAATGTCATAAAAAAATAGCCCGTACACGGGTTATTTTTTTCACCTTTTATATTAGAAAGACAGATATGAAACAAAAACGCAATTATCTGCTGTTGATTCTACGGGGTTGCGCCATGGGAGCAGCAGATGTAGTTCCCGGAGTATCGGGAGGAACAATAGCCTTTATCACTGGCATTTACGAAGAATTAATCAATTCCATTAAAAACATAGATTTACAGGCACTGAAACTATTATTCAGTTTCCGGTTTGCAGATTTCTGGAAAAAAATCAACGGCAATTTCCTGATATCAGTAGTAGCAGGCATTGCTATTTCCATTTTTTCACTGGCCAGATTAATGACATGGCTGTTAGAAAATCACCCTATCTATATCTGGTCTTTTTTCTTTGGCCTGATTATTGCCTCTTCGGTGTTGGTTGCAAAGGAAATCAGACAATGGAATATTCTCACTGTCATTGCTTTGGCGGCAGGAATTTGTGCCGCCTATATCATTACAGTCATGACCCCGGCGGAAACCCCTGATAGCTGGTGGTTTATTATTCTTTCGGGAGCCATTGCCATTTGCGCCATGATATTACCGGGCATATCGGGAGCTTTCATCCTGCTCCTTATGGGAAAATACACTTATATTCTGGGAGCAGTCAGTAACCTGAACATTGGTGTTCTGCTTCTTTTTATCATCGGTGCTGCTGCCGGCATCATCAGTTTTTCTCATCTTTTGTCTTGGTTGCTGAAAAATTACCACAACCTGACCGTATCTTTACTAACCGGTTTTATGCTGGGGTCGCTCAATAAGGTATGGCCATGGAAAGAAACGCTCCAGACCTATACCGACAGTCACGGCGTAGAAAAAGCATTGCTGGAAAGTAATGTTTCTCCCCGGCATTTCAGTGAACTCACTCAGACCAACCCTTTATTAGGGGAAGCTATCCTCATGTGCCTGCTGGGATTTGCACTCATTTACGGCATTGAAATGTTCGCCCGGAAAATGCAAAAAAAATCCTGATTCATATTCATGGATATATACGGAATAATCGGCTGTCCTCTCGGACACAGTTGTTCTCCCCGATACTTCAACGAGTATTTTCAAAATGCAGGTATAGACGCCATGTACTTGCGTTTTGAAATGAAAGATATCCGGGAATTAGAAAAATTACTCCATGAATACCCTCAATTGAAAGGCTTTAACGTCACCGTTCCACACAAACAAAATATTCTCCCGTTTTTGAACGAAGTCAGTGACGAAGCCCGGACCGTCGGTGCTGTCAATTGCGTAAAAATCGGATACCGCAACGGCCGCCCTTTTCTAAGCGGCTACAATACGGATACACACGGTTTCCGGAAAGCCTTGATGAATTTCATTCCCTCCGGTATCTGCCAGGCATTGATATTGGGTAACGGAGGAGCTGCCAAGGCAGTCCGTTATGTCCTGCAATCCCTGTCCATGAAGGTACTGACAGTGTCACGAACTCCCCGCAACCCGGGCGAAATCAGTTATGCGGATATATCTACCTACCTGCCGGAATTCCGCTTAATCGTCAATACAACTCCTCTGGGCACTTGGCCAAAAACCGAAAGTTATCCCGACATTCCGTATAAATCGCTGACACCGGAACATTATCTTTTCGACTTGGTGTATAATCCGGCAGTCACCACCTTCATGCAAAAAGGCCGGGAATCCGGCGCACACACCTGCAACGGCCTGGCCATGTGGTTAGGACAGGCAGAAAAAAACCGGGAAATCTGGCACATTGATGAAACGCCCGAATAACTATTATTCGATTGAACGTGTAGCACAAAACAATTATACTTTGCAGATTGCGAAGAAAGCTTTCCGCAACGGTAAATCACACATTACAGGTGAGTTTGTAAAATAGTAGCAGTTCGCTTTCACCAGAAGCAAATCCAAGGACAGATATAAATACCATTTTTTTTTCGTTTTTTCAAATAATCTATTATCTTCGCAAACGTTTTAATCGCTATTTTGCAAGCCAAACATTATGTACCGGCCTTTTGAATATTATTTTGTACTTGCCTACATCATGGGGTCCCTGAAATTCCATTGGGGACTTTAATACGGTTCGTATTCCTTCTTTGTCAGCATATGAGTTTTATAAAGAGAGAGCGAAAAAACAAATAAAAATGAGGTATCGGAAAACAGCCTTACCGACTTTCAAACCTTATTCCTTCATAAATTTACGAACTTCATAAACTTTATAAATAAAAAACATCATGCAAAAACAATTGCTATTAGGTGTTGAAGCAATCGCTCAGGGAGCAATTGACAGTGGAATATCCGGTGTGTACGCTTATCCGGGTACGCCTTCAACCGAAATCACAGAGTATATACAAAATTCTGAAGAAGCCATTGCCCGGAATGTCCACCGGACATGGGCAGCAAACGAAAAAACAGCCATGGAATCGGCTTTGGGAATGTCCTATGCCGGAAAACGTGCCCTCGTATGCATGAAACACGTAGGAATGAATGTAGCAGCCGACTGTTTCATGAATGCAGCTATCACAGGTGCAAACGGCGGACTGGTAATTACAGCAGCCGACGATCCTTCTATGCATTCTTCACAGAATGAACAGGATTCCCGGGTATATGGTAAATTTGCTTTAATTCCTGTCCTGGAACCTTCCAATCAACAGGAAGCTTACGAAATGACCCGCTATGGTTTTGCTCTTTCTGAAACCGTCGGAAGTCCGGTACTGTTGCGCATCACTACACGTTTAGCACATTCCCGGTCAGGCGTCACTCCTTCCGGAACTTTACCGGAAAATCACATGCACTTGCCTGAAAACAAACGGCAATTTGTATTATTACCTGCCATTGCCCGGAAACAATATAAATTATTACTGGAAAAACAAGCCGACTTTGTCAAAGCGTCCGAACAATCTCCCTTTAACAGCTATACGGACGGAGAAGACAAATCACTGGGTATCATTGCTTGCGGAATTACTTACAATTATTTAATGGAACATTTCAACGGCAAATGTAAATACCCGGTAGTAAAAGTCAGCCAGTATCCGCTTCCCCGGAAAATGCTGAAACGCCTCCTCCGGGAATGTAAACAAATTCTGGTACTGGAAGAAGGATATCCGGTTGTTGAAGAATTACTGAAAGGCTATCCCGGTCAAGAAAACATATCGGGGCGTCTGGACGGCACATTGCCCCGGGACGGCGAACTGAATCCGGACTGGGTTGCCCGGGCCCTGGGACTTCCTGCAACAGAAGAAACACCGGTCCCGGAAATTGTAGCTCCCCGTCCCCCTGCCCTCTGCAACGGATGCAGCCACCGGGACGTCTACAAAGCTCTGAACGAAGTGATTTCCACTTATGGCGAAGGCCGCGTTTTCTCAGATATCGGTTGTTACACGCTGGGAGCACTTCCTCCTTTTCAATCCATCAACAGTTGCGTTGACATGGGTGCTTCCATCACGATGGCCAAAGGGGCCTGCGATGCAGGACTATTCCCGGCCGTAGCAGTCATCGGAGATTCCACATTTACCCATTCCGGAATGACAGGTTTGCTGGATGCCGTAAATGAACAAACCCCAATCACCGTCATTATCTCCGACAATGAATCCATCTCTATGACCGGTGGTCAGGAATCTTCCGCCCTGGGTAAAATAGAATCCATTTGCAAAGGCATCGGTGTAAATCCGGAACACATCCGGGTACTACTTCCAGTCCCTAAAAATCATGAGGAATTATGTCAGATTATTCGTGAAGAACTGGAATATAAAGGCGTCTCTGTCATCATTCCCAGAAGAGTATGCATCCAAAAGGCAGCCAGAGATGCTAAAAAAAGCAAAAAGTAAAAAAGATTGCAGAAACAGGAGAGATTATAAAAAATGAAACTATGAAAACAGATATCATATTAGCAGGAGTAGGCGGACAAGGAATCCTGTCCATTGCAGCCGCTTTGGGCTCGGCCGCTTTAACTAACAATTTATATATGAAACAGGCTGAAACTCACGGCATGAGCCAGCGCGGCGGAGATGTACAATCTTTTATGCGTATATCCGACCAGCCCATTTATTCGGATTTGATTGCCAAAAGCAGTGCCGACATCATTTTGTCCGTAGAACCGATGGAAGCATTGCGCTACCTGCCCTATCTGCGCAAAGGAGGATATGTCGTAACCAACTCCACTCCGTTTATCAACATTCCGGACTATCCGGAAACAGAAGAATTGATGAAAACACTCCGGGCTTTGCCACGTCAAGTCATTATCGACGCCGACCAGATTGCCAAAGAATCCGCCGGAAATGTCCGGGCCGGCAATTTCGTCATGCTTGGTGCAGCTTCTCCATTTATCGAAATACCATTCGGATATCTGGAAGAAGGCATTCGTGCCATTTTCTCCCGCAAGGGGGAGGAAGTGGTCGGTATGAACCTGAAAGCACTACGGGCAGGCCGCGAATTCGCACAAAACTATTAAAATCTTTGCCGGAGATTTGCTGCATCCAAACTATACCGGAAACAACCCGGCAACAGAACCAAAGCAACAAATCTCCGGCTGATACCGGATTTATCAAAACTTTAATATCCCTGTCCAAACCTCCGTCCCGGAAGTCTGAACAGCCTCCTGTTTGTTTCAAAAAGATTACCGGAACCCTTTCGTTACAATTTAACAAATAAACATTTTCGTCTTTTTTTCCTTTTTATCTTTATTGTATTATCTTTACCTGCCGAATGGGTGTGTTTTGCATTTGTTTATAACAAAATTGAAATATTAATCTTAAAATGGAAGAGAGGGTGTTCAAAAAGTCAACACGTTGATTTTTGGAAGTTTAGTATTTATCTATCAAAAAATCTGACCGCTAATCAAAAGTCTGAATAACCTCTTTTCCGGGATAACTTAAATAATGTAACATGAAAGGACTGAAAATTGTTGTTCTTGCCAAGCAGGTTCCCGACACCAGAAATGTGGGAAAAGATGCAATGAAAGCAGACGGAACTGTAAACAGAGCAGCCTTACCTGCTATTTTTAACCCGGAAGACTTAAATGCCCTGGAACAGGCTTTAAGATTAAAAGATAAAATAGAAGGAACTACCGTACACATCCTGACTATGGGTCCCGGCCGTGCTGCTGAAATCATCCGGGAAGCCATGTTCCGCGGAGCCGACGGAGGTTATCTCCTGTCCGACCGTGCTTTTGCAGGTTCGGATACCCTGGCAACTTCCTATGCTCTGGCCTGTGCTTTAAAAAAACTGAAAACCGATTTGCTGATTTGCGGCCGCCAGGCTATTGACGGTGACACGGCACAGGTCGGTCCTCAAGTAGCAGAAAAACTGGGTATCCCTCAGGTAACCTATGCAGAAGACATCCTGAAATGCACCGAACAGAAAATAACCGTGAAACGTCGTCTGGAAAGAGGGATAGAAGTAGTCGAATGTCCCGTGCCCTGCGTCGTGACAGTCAACGGTTCTGCCGCTCCCTGCCGCCCGAGGAATGCCCGGTTTGTAATGAAATACAAATACGCCCGGGCCACCCAGGAACTTCAGGATGCAGATGAAGATTACACCAATCTGCTGAACGAACGTCCCTACCTGAAAATTACAGAATGGAGTGTGAACAACATCACCTGCGAACCTCAGGAATTAGGGTTAAGCGGTTCACCTACCAAAGTGAAAAACATTGAAAATGTGGTATTTCAGGCAAAAGAAGCTAAAATCCTGGAACCCACAGACGAAGCTATCGACGCTATGATGAAAGAATTGATTGTAAATCACACAATTGGGTAAAATTATGAACAGTGTATTTGTATATTGCGAAATAGAAGAGGGAGTAGTAGCAGACGTAAGTCTTGAACTACTGACCAAAGGACGTTCCCTCGCCACTGAATTAGGTGTAAACCTGGAAGCTATTATATTGGGAAGCAACCTGAAAGGTGTTGAAAAACAAGTATTTCCTTACGGAGTTGACGTACTTTGGACAGGTGACGACCCACGTCTGGCTCCCTATACCACCCTTCCTCATACTTCAATCCTGGTAAATCTGTTTAAACAGGAAAAACCGCAGATTGCCTTTATGGGAGCTTCCAGCATCGGCCGGGATTTAGGTCCTCGGGTATCGTCAGCCCTGCACAGCGGTCTGACGGCCGATTGTACCAGCCTGGAAATCGGGGATTACGAAGACAAGAAAAACAACAAAGTTTATCATAACCTCTTATACCAAATTCGTCCGGCTTTCGGAGGAAATATTGTTGCAACCATCGTGAACCCCGATTGCCGTCCCCAAATGGCCACTGTCCGTGAAGGCGTGATGCGTAAGGAGATTTTCAACGCCAACCACCAAGGAGTAATCAAAACAATAGACGTGAACCGATTCACTTCACCGGAAGATTTTGTCATCCATGTGATTGAACGCCATATGGAAAAATCAAAAGTAAACCTGAAAGCAGCCCCGATTATCGTTGCCGGCGGCTACGGCGTCGGTTCCAAAGAAAACTTTCAGCTACTGCATGAACTCGCCAACGTACTGGGAGGTGAAGTCGGTGCCTCACGTGCTGCTGTAGATGCAGGCTTCTGCGAACACGAACGCCAGATTGGTCAGACAGGAACCACTGTCCGCCCTAAATTATACATTGCCTGTGGTATTTCCGGACAAATCCAGCATACTGCCGGCATGGAAGAATCTGCCATGGTGATTGCCATCAATACCGATAACAATGCCCCGATCAACAAATTTGCCGATTATGTAATTACCGGAGATTTGAACGTGGTTATTCCCAAGATGATCCAATATTATAAGAAAAACAGTAAATAATGAACGGATGAGCACATCGGTACATTAAAATTTCAATGAAATTAAAATTTAAAGTATGGCTAATTTTTATACAGATAATGAAGATATAAAATTCCATCTGGGACATCCGCTGATGGAAAAGATTGTCACACTGAAAGAACGGAATTATACAGAAGCTCAACAATTCGAAGGAGCTCCGCGTGATTTTGAAGATGCAATCGACAATTATGACAAAGTACTCGAAATCGTAGGAGAAATCTGCGGCGATGTTATAGCTGTCAACGCCGAATCCGTAGACGCAGAAGGTCCTCAGGTTATCGACGGACATGTAAAATACGCCACCGGTACTCAGCAAAACATTGACGTGATTAACCAGGCCGGACTGAACGGAATCTCTTTACCTCGCAAATACAACGGACTGAATTTCCCGATTACCCCGTTTATTATGGCAGCCGAATTGGTAGCCCGTGCCGACGCCGGTCTACAGAACATCTGGGGATTGCAGGACTGCGCAGAAACCATCAACGAATTCGCCAGCGAAGAACAAAAAGCCAAATATCTGCCGCGCGTCTCTGCCGGAGAAACTTGTGCCATGGACCTGACCGAACCGGATGCCGGTTCAGATTTGCAGGCTGTTCAATTGAAAGCCACTTACAACGAGCAGGACCAACAATGGTACCTGAACGGGGTGAAACGGTTTATTACCAACGGAGACGGCCACATTTCACTTGTACTGGCACGCTCTGAAGAAGGAACCAACGACGGACGCGGTTTGTCTATGTTTATTTACGACCGGAACAGCAATGCCGTAACGGTTCGCCGCATCGAAAACAAACTGGGAATCAAAGGTTCTCCGACTTGTGAACTGGTATTCAAAAATGCACCGGCAGAATTAGTAGGCGAACGAAAGATGGGCTTAATCAAATACGTCATGGCCCTGATGAATGCTGCCCGGCTGGGAATCGGCGGTCAATCCGTAGGTATTGCAGAAGCAGCCTACCGCGAAGGATTGAAATACGCACAGGAACGGAAACAATTCGGAAAAGCCATCATCGAATTCCCGGCAATCTATGAAATGCTGAGCAATATGGAAGCCAAATTGCACGGTATCCGTTCCGTATTATACGAAACGGCCCGTTTTGTAGATATTTACAAAACTTATTACCACATCTCTAAGGAAAGAGCCCTGGACAAAGAAGAACGCAATGAAATGAAAGAATACCAGAAATTGGCCGATATCTACACTCCATTGCAAAAATTATTTGCCAGTGAATATGCCAATGAAATCACATATGATTCATTACAAATACACGGCGGCTCCGGATTTATGAAAGATTATCCCATTCAGCGATACGTTCGGGATGCCCGTATTACCAACATTTATGAAGGAACTTCACAATTACAGGTAGTAGCTGCAATCCGCGGGGTAACCACCGGACAATATGCAAAATACATCCGGGAAGTGTATGAAAAAGCACATATCAAACCCGAACACGAATATTTACGGGAAACCCTGAAATGCATGACGGGCCAACTGGAAGCCTGTACGGCAAAAGTGGCAGAAACCGGAAATACGGAATATACTGATTTCCATGCCCGCCGGTTAGTTGAAATAGCCGGATACACCATTATCGGTTACCTGTTGTTACAAGATGCCCAACGCTGCGGCAAATACGAAAAGTCTGCTGAAATTTTCATCAATTACGGTAAGGCAAAAGTGGCTGCTCACGTTGAATTTATCAATAGTTTCGAACCGGATAAATTAGGCTTGTACAAGAAAAGTTAATTGTATAAACCTCAAGCCTGACGGGAATACTAATCTTTAGAAAGGTAAAATACTGACTTTAAAGTGTCCCCTGAAAGTTTGGGTATTCAACTTTCAGGGGTACTTTATTCCGGAATATGACCATATTTCCGGAATTTATTGTGCATTTTAATCACAAGACTATAAAAACATGAATTTAATCAAAATTGCCCTGACAGGGATTTTCGCCCTGCTATTTTCCGGCCTGATGGCACAGGAAAACCCGCTATGGTTACGTTATCCGTCTATTTCTCCCGACGGGAAAACCATTGCTTTTTGCTACAAGGGAGACATCTTTTTAGTCAATAGTGAAGGTGGTAAAGCCACCCAGTTAACCACTCATCCGGCTTATGACTGTCATCCTGTCTGGTCTCCGGACGGCAAGACAATTGCATTTACTTCAACCCGCGACGGAGGAATGGACCTCTTTACCCTTCCGGTAACCGGAGGAACCCCGACACGTTTAACCACATTCACCGGGGCAGTATACCCCGAATGCTTCACCCCCGACGGGAAACGCATTCTGTACCGCAGCTCAGTCGCCCCTGACCAGAAATACGGCCAATTCCCGTCAGGCAGCCAGATTTATTCTATCCCTGTAAACGGCGGCCGCCCGGAACAATTCCTGACTTTCGAAGCCTACAACATCAATTTCAATAAAGCAGGCGACAAAATCATTTACCACGACCGCAAAGGCTATGAAGATGAATGGAGGAAACACCACACTTCGTCTGTATGCCGCGACATCTGGATGTACGACCTGAAAAACGGAAATTTTACTAATTTAACCAACAAACAGGTAGAAGACCGCTATCCGGTATTGGCTTCTGACGATAACACCATTTATTTCCTGAGCGAACGTTTCGGAGATTTTAATGTATGCCAAATGTCTTTAGATGCCCCTGAAAACATCAAGCAACTGACCCGGTTCAGTAAGCATCCGGTCCGGTTCCTTTCACGTTCCGAAAATGATGTACTCTGTTTTACTTTCGACGGAGAGCTATACACGATGCAACCCGGCAAACAGGCTAAAAAAGTAGCTGTCAATATCATCTCTGACAATACCGAACCTGTTGTCAGTAAATACAGTTGGAACAACGGTGCACAGGAAATCGCCGTTTCTCCCAATGGCAAAGAGTTTGCTTTTATCATCCGCGGAGATGTTTTTGTAGCCAATGCAGAATTCGGAACGACAAAGCGAATCACCAATACCGCTGCCCGCGAAAAAAATGTAAATTTCTCTCCGGACGGCCGTTCTCTGGTTTACGCATCCGAACGCGACGGCCAATGGAATCTCTATATCGCACGGATTAAAGATAAAGATGACCAGTCTTTCGCATATGCCCGGGAAATTGAAGAAGAGCAAATAACCAAAGGAAATACAGCCTGCTTCCAACCCGCCTTCTCTCCCGACGGAAAAGAAATTGCTTACCTGGAAAACCGGACGGAAATTAAAGTTGTTGATGTAAAAAATAAAAAATCCAGAACGGTATTGCCTGCTAAATACAATTATTCTTATGCCGACGGCGACCAATCCTTTGAATGGTCACCGGACGGAAGATGGATTCTGGCTAAATTCTTTGAAGAAGGAGGCTGGCAACATCCGGACATTGCCCTGATAAAAGCTGACGGGAAAGGAGAAATTCACAACCTGACCAACAGTGGATACAGTGATGCCAACCCCCGCTGGATGATGGGTGGGAAAGCCATTATATGGCAAACTGACCGGCAAGGCATGCGCAGTCACGGAAGCTGGGGCGCACAAGGGGATATATACGCCTTGTTTTTGGACCCCGAAGCTTATGCAGAATTCCGGATGAGCAAGGAAGAACGCGCTTTGAACAAGGAATTAAAAGCCCAACAAGCTAAAAAAGAAGCAGAAAATAAAAAAGCAGAAGAGGAGAAAAAGAATAAAAAAGACAAAACGGATAAAACAGGAGGAAAGGATAAAGCGGATTCAAAAGACAAGGAAAACAATAATAAACTTCCGGAACTGAAAATTGATCTTAATAATCTGGAAGACCGGATGGTCCGGATGACTATCAATTCCTCCAATCTGGGTGATGCCGTATTAACCAACGATGGCAATAAACTTTATTATCTGGCAGCCTTTGAGCAAGGACCTGACCTTTGGGTACACGATTTCGAAAACAACTCCACCCGTATTCTGTCCAAAATGGGACGTGGCGGTTCACTGAAATTATCCCAAGACGGTAAAACCCTTTATCTGCTTTCCGGTGGCCAGATTTTTACCATCAACCAAGGGAACGGACAATTAAAATCTTTGGGATATAAAGCCGATTTTGAACTGAAAAGGGCTGAAGAACGTCAGGGTTTATTCAATCACGTATGGCAACAAGTCTATGACAAATTCTATGACAAAGATTTCAAGGGTGTAGACTGGCCTTATTATAAAAAAGCCTACGAACGTTTCCTCCCTTACCTCAACAACGATTATGATTTTGCAGACGTTTTGGGTGAAATGTTGGGAGAATTAAATGCCTCTCATACCGGAGCCAGATACTACGGACAATTCAACCGGGCCGGCATTGCCACGTTAGGTGCATTTTATGACAACGACTATCAGGGTGACGGCTTAAAAATCGCTGAAATCCTGGAACGGGGTCCACTGAACCTGCCGGACAGTAAAATTAAAGCCGGTATCATCATCCGGAAAATTGACAATCAGGAAATCCGGAAAGGCGAAGATTACTTCCCGCTACTGGAAGGTAAGGCAGGCAAACGTACCTTACTGACTGTCTACGACCCAAAAACTAAAAAAGAGTGGGAAGAATACGTAAAACCCACCAGTTATGGAACACAAAATAATTTGCTTTATCAACGTTGGGTGAAACAACGCCGGGAAATAGTAGACAGTCTTTCTAAAGGTCAGATTGGCTACATCCATGTCGCTTCGATGAACAGCGAAAGTTTCCGGAAAGCTTATTCGGAAATACTGGGACGCCACCGCAACCGGAAAGCAATCATCGTGGACACCCGTCACAATGGAGGAGGTTGGCTCCACGAAGATTTGATTCACCTGTTAGGAGGGAAACAATTTGCCACTTTCGTCCCGCGCGGACAATTCATTGGTATCGACCCGTTTGCCCAATGGACCAAACCTTCGGCAGTACTGGTCAGCGAAAACAACTATAGCAACGCACACGGGTTCCCCTGGGCATACAAGGAGCTGGGACTGGGAAAATTAATCGGTATGCCGGTACCGGGAACTATGACCGCTGTATGGTGGGAAACCATGATGAATGGCATTGTCTTCGGTATTCCGCAAGTAGGAATGAAAGACAATCAGGGACGGATTCTGGAAAATCTGCAATTAGAACCGGATATAAAAGTGACAAACGATCCGGCAAATGCATTGAAAGGCCGGGATCTCCAACTTGAGGCAGCCATTGACAGCCTGATGAAAGAAATTAAATAAAGTTTTACAGAATACTACAAAAATGTCCCGGAAGCCATAAACGGTTTTCGGGACATTTTCTGTTAATATTTATCCACTTTTATTCACAGGAAAGCCCATCAAATATCAAATTATTTAGATTATCTTTGTTGACCTTGAACAACGCAGAGAAATTTCAATCACATGACAATTAACAAATATTTATACATCCCCCTATTTTTATTCTATTGCCTCTTTTTACCATCCTCTTGTAAAAATAAGCCCGCCACTCACCGGATAGTTACTGTAAGCATCCTTCCGCAGAAATACTTTGTAGAAAAAATTGCAGGCAATTATCTCCGGGTAAACGTAATGATACCCCCCGGAATGAATCCGGCAAACTGTGATTTAAATACCGGACAACTACAAAAACTATACGACAGCGATATATGCTTCACCATTGGTTACCTGCCTTTTGAACAAACCCACCTTTATCCGGTATTAGAACGTCAAAAGCACATCGAAGTAATCAACCATTCAGAAGGTTTGAAGCTGCTGCACGGCTGTTGCCATCATTCACACGAGGAACATCAGCACACCGGTATCGACCCGCACATCTGGCTGTCCCCGGCCAATGCACGGAAAATGGCAATGACCATCTATGAAACATTAGCCAAACGTTATCCGGAACAACAAACAACATTTCAAAAAAATCTGGAAAACCTGTTGACAGACATCGACAATATTGCAAAACAGGCGGAAGAAGTATTCAAAAACAACCGGCAACACATATTTCTGATTTACCATCCAGCCTTGACCTATTTTGCAGCAGATTACGCCTTAGAACAAATTTCTATTGAAGACGAAGGCAAAGAACCGAATCCGGAGCATTTAAAAAAAATCATCGATATAGCCAAAGAAAAAAAAATCAACCTGATTTTTATCCAAAACCAATTCGACGTAACAAATGCCGAATCGATTGCCCGTGAAATCAACGCTCAAATCATCCCCATTAATCCGCTGGCGGAAAACTGGAAAGAGGAACTGGAGAAATTAATTGGAATTTTCAGCAACAGATGACCGAAAAACAGAAAATACAACATGGCATCCATCATCGAATTAAAAGACATCACAGCAGGTTATGACCGCCAAATTGTACTAAGCCACATCCATCTGACCATCAACGAAGGCGACTTTATCGGAATCATCGGTCCGAACGGCGGAGGTAAAACAACATTGCTGAAAGTGATTCTCGGACTATTAAAACCATTCAGCGGCAAAATCTCCTATCCGGACATCCGGCAAAACCTGTTCGGCTACCTGCCCCAAAACAGTCATTTCGACCCGCGTTTCCCCATCAATGTCACAGAAGTGGTCTTATCCGGTCTGCTCTCGGGAAAAGGATTATATAAAACTTACACAAAAGCAGAAAAACACCTGGCATGGACCTTACTTGAAAAATACGGCATGGGCAACTACAAAAAAAGTCCCATCGGAGAACTTTCCGGCGGACAAATACAACGGGTATTTCTTTGCCGTGCAATCATCTCCAATCCCCGGATACTCATATTAGATGAACCGACCACCTATGTCGACAGCCATTTTGAAAAAGAATTCTATGCAATATTGGAAGAATTAAACAAAAATCTAAGCATAGTCATGGTTTCCCACGATTTAGGCACTATCTGCTCATATGTCAAAACCATTGCCTGCGTCAACCGCGAACTGCACTATCATCCATCCAATCTCATCACTCCCGGACAACTGCAATCCTATCACTGCCCCATTGAATTAGTGACACATGGTCAAGTCCCGCACCGGGTCCTCAAAAAACATTCCGGCTAACTTTTTCCTCCGGTCCGTTTCGTCAACTTTGTCTATCAACCCCGTTTCATCCGTTTTCCCATGTTCGAACTATTAAAATACGATTTTTTCCAAAACGCTTTACTCAGCACCATTCTCATCGGCATTAGCTGTGGTCTGGTTGGTACCTACATCGTTGCCAGGCGTATGGTATTCATCAGCGGAGGAATCACCCACACTTCTTTTGGCGGTCTGGGGATAGCTTATTACCTTGGCTTTTCGCCCATGCTGGGAGCCACTGTATTCTCGCTTTTAGCAGCATTAAGCATCCTTTTCTTGTCCGACAACAAAAAACTGAGGGAAGACTCCTTAATCGGTATCTTCTGGTCTGCCGGAATGGCCATCGGAATCCTGTTCATTTATTTGACTCCCGGTTACGCTCCCAATCTGATGTCCTACCTTTTCGGCAACATTCTGACAGTCACCCGCGGGCAGATTACCCTATCGGTCATCCTGTGCCTGCTAATTATCCTCTTCTTCTGCCGTTTCTTCCGGCCCCTGTTCTATATCGCATTCGACAAAGACTATAGCAAAACACACAACGTACATGTCAACATCATCGACGTTTCCGCCACCATCATCATTGCTTTATGCATTGTGCTTTGTCTCAAATTAGCCGGAATCATCCTGGTTATCTCTTACCTGACCATTCCGCAGGCCATCACCGGAATCTTCTACAAAAATTTCAGTCAACAACTGCCGGCATCGGCAATTGTCAGTGCCCTGGGCTCCGTCATCGGCCTTTTTGTATCAGCCTGGCTGAACATCCCCTCCGGCACGAGTATTGTCATCTGCTTTTTAGTCCTGTTTGTGATTTGCTGGATAGTACGCCACTGGATTTTTACCTTGCGCTCCAAAGCCCGGGAAAAGCGAGAAGAATAAATGAAAACGTTTGAAATTCCGGGAGTAATTGTTATTTTTGCCCATACAAATCAAATAAACCGAACTCAGCATGAATTACGATTTAATCGTCATCGGAAGTGGTCCCGGCGGATATGTCGCCGCCATCCGGGGCGCGCAATTAGGCTTTCAGGTAGCCGTAATAGAAAGAGCAGAACAAGGAGGAATTTGCCTGAACTGGGGTTGTATCCCTACCAAATCATTACTGAAATCCGCACAAGTATTGGAATATGCCCGGCATGCCGAATCTTATGGCATCAACATCGAAAATGCAGAACCTGACTTCAACGCGGTCATCGCCCGCAGCCGGGGAGTTGCCGATAAAATGAGCAAAGGCATCCAATACTTGTTCAAAAAAAATAACATCACTGTCATCTCCGGTAGCGGGAAACTGGTTGCCGGGAAAAAAGTGGAAGTGACCGACAGCGAAGGACAAAGCACACTGCTCGAAGCCAAACACATCATTTTAGCAACAGGTGCCCGTTCGCGGGTTCTACCCGCTATCCCTCAAGACGGGAAACGCATTATTGGCTACCGGGAAGCATTGACACTCGACCATAAACCGACATCTTTACTGGTTGTAGGTTCCGGAGCCATCGGCTCAGAATTAGCCTGGTTTTACAATGCCATGGGCACCAAAGTCACCCTGGTTGAATTTATGCCAACCATGCTGCCTGTTGAAGACGAAGAAGTCTCCAAACAAATAGGACGCTCATTTAAAAAAGCAGGCATCGAAGTTTTAGTCAAATCCACAGTTGAAAGTATTGATACTTCCGGCGAATTACTGAAAATCCATATCCGGAACAAAAAAAACCAAATAGAAATTTACGAAGCTGAAATGGTTTTATCGGCTGTCGGTATTGCCCCGAATGTTGAAAACATCGGTTTGGAAGAAACGGGTATCGAAATGGAAAAAGGAAAAATCAAAGTCGACCCGTATTACCGTACCAACATTGAAGGAATTTATGCCATCGGCGATATTGTTCCCGGCCCCGCCCTTGCACACGTTGCCTCGGCAGAAGCAATCTGCTGCGTAGAAAAAATCGCAGGCCTGAACCCCGAACCCATCGACTATGGCAACATACCGGGCTGCACTTATACCACTCCCGAAGTAGCTTCCGTCGGCCTGACAGAAGCAAAAGCACAAGAAGCCGGTTATGAATTGAAAATCGGGAAATTCCCTTTTACAGCTTCCGGAAAAGCAAGCTCTGCCGGTGCCAATGACGGTTTTGTCAAACTAATTTTTAATGCACAGGACGGCTGCCTGTTAGGTGCCCACCTGATAGGAGCCAATGTCACGGAAATGATAGCAGAATTGGTAGTTGCCCGTAAAAAAGGAATTACAGCCCATGACCTGATCAAAACCATCCATCCTCATCCCACGATGAGTGAAGCTGTCATGGAAGCTGCCGCTGCCGCATACGACGAAGTAATACATCTCTGAATGAACGAAAAGATTATAAAGTAGTCATTTTTAATACAAATGCAATGAGAAAAAGTTTAATCACAGCAGGCCTGATACTGGCCAGTGCAAGTTTGTTTGCCCAAAGCATTTCCCAAAAGGATTTACAGGAAATACAGGACAGTTTCAAAAAAGATGCTTCAACCAAGGCTATCCAGAACATACTGACAAATGACAAAAATATAAAAGACAACGCACTAAACCGCGAACTGCAGGGAAAAATCGACCACTATTTCAAATACAGGGCAGATGTGAAGGGAATAACCAACCAATACAGTTCCGGCCGCTGCTGGATGTTCACTTCCATGAATGTTCTCCGGCCGCAGGTAATGAAAAAATATAATCTGTCCCAATTTGATTTTTCTCATAACTATTTATATTTCTGGGATATATTCGAAAAATCAAATCTCTTTCTGGAAAATATTATTGCCACCACAAGCAGGTCGATGGACGACCGCACCGTGACAGAATATTTTAAATCACCGGTAGGCGACGGCGGCGTATGGAATCTGTATTACAATGCAGCTCAAAAATACGGGGTAGTACCCCAGGAAGTAATGCCAGAAACCGCTCATTCCAATAATACCAGCCAAATGGTAAGCCTCATTAACGAAAAATTACGGCTGGGGGGAATCACACTCCGGACAATGGCAGAACAAGGGAAAAAGACCAAAGAACTGAGAAACGAAAAAAACAATATTCTGAAAGATGTATACCGGATACTGGCACTTTGTCTGGGCGAACCGCCTCATGAATTTACCTGGAGATACAAAGACAAAGACGGCAACATCAAAGAACTGACAAATTATACTCCGTTGCAATTCTATAAAGAAATAACCCCGGCAGATTACAGTCCGGACAACTACATTATGATCATGAATGACCCGACCCGGGAATATTACAAAACTTACGAAATAGAAAATTACCGGAACACCCAGGAAGGCATCAATTGGATTTACCTGAATTTACCAAACGAAGACATCAAAACAGCCGCACTGGCTTCTATAAAAAACAACGAACCCATGTATGCTTCCTGTGATGTGGGAAAACAATCCAACCGCGAATCAGGAATATTAGACCCGGAAATGTACGATTACGAATCCCTGCTGGGCGTAAAACTACACATGAATAAAAAAGACCGTATCCTGACCCGTCAGAGCGGCTCTTCACATGCAATGACTCTGATAGGCTGCGATACCGACCAGAACGACAAACCTGTCAAATGGGAATTCGAAAACAGTTGGGGCAGCAGCAACGGTCACAACGGTTACTTAACTTTTACAGACAAATGGTTCGATGAATATATGTTCCGAATTGTTATTCATAAAAACTACCTGAATGCAAAAGCCATCCAGGCATTGAAAGGCAAACCGGTACAATTGCCGGTGTGGGATTATATGTATTAAAACATCAAAGCAGATGAAACGGATAAAGCAGTGGAAATGAATATTGCCATTTTATCCGTTTCATCCCTTTCGCCATCTCACAACTTATACACCAAAACACTGGCATAAGCAGATACTCCTTCTTCTCTTCCTTCAAATCCCAGTTGTTCGGTTGTTGTAGCTTTAATTGACAAATCTTCTGTATCCAGTTCCAGAATTTCGGCCAGACAACGCCGCATATCATCTATAAAAGGACGAATTTTAGGACGTTGCAAACAAATAACACAATCTATATTACTAATAGCATAACCTTTATTTTCAATAATACTTTTCGTTTTTTGCAACAATACCTTACTATCTATATTTTTATAAGCAGGACAAGTGTCCGGAAAATGCAGACCAATATCACCGAGTCCCGTAGCCCCGAATAAGGCATCACAAATGGCATGTATCACAACATCCCCGTCCGAATGGGCAATACATCCTTTTTCATGCGCAATCTTTATTCCGCCCAACCAAAAATCTCTTCCGGCCTCCAGACGGTGTACATCAATTCCTATTCCAGTCTTTATTTTCATACCCTATAATATTATCCCTGTTAAAGTGTTTCAATTGTCAAAAATACAAAAAACCGGAAAAAATACAATCATTTCCTTTTTGCAGAAAGGTTTATTTATCTATCTTTGCACATAAATTGCAATGTCTGTGTTTTTAACAAACCATAGCTTTAGCTAAAAAAATCGACCCATGAGAAAAAATGGATTTTTAGTTTTTACAACTTGCTGCGCTATTCTGCTTACAGCCACATCCTGTCAGAAAGTGAAAGGTATATTTGGCAAAAAGAAATCCGCCACAACCGGCTGGGCTTATAATGACAGCAAAAACGGAGGTATTGAATACAAGAAAAGCAAAAACCAGAAAACAGGTCCCGGGCTGGTTTTTATTCCGGGAGGTACTTTTGTGATGGGACGTACTCAGGAAGATGTTATGGGCGACTGGAATAATGTACCCAAAAGAGTGACCATTGCTTCATTTTACATGGACGAAACGGAAGTCCGCAACATAGACTGGCTGGAATATCTTTCCTGGTTGCAACGTGTATTTGTTAGCTATCCGGAAGTTTATAAAAAAGCCCTGCCCGATACACTGGTATGGCGTGAACAATTAGGATACAACGAGCCTATGACAAAAAATTATCTCCGTTTTCCGGCCTATGCGGAATATCCGGTTGTCGGAGTTAGTTGGGAACAGGCTACAGAATTCTGTATCTGGCGGACAGACCGTGTCAATGAACAAATCCTGATTGACAAAAAAGTACTGGCTCACGACCCGGACAATCAGAAAGACGAAAACAACTTTAACACAGAAGCTTATATCGCCGGACAATATGTCGGCACGATAAAGAATAATTACAAAGGTTTAAACAAAGAAAAAAGACCTGTGAGATGGGAAGATGGTCTTTTGTTACCGGAATACCGGTTACCGACAGAAGCGGAATGGGAATATGCAGCCTATGGCTTAATCGGAAATACCCGGGACGAAAGAATATCCGACTCCCGCATTTATCCGTGGGATGGTGCATGGCTAAGATATGCCGAAAAGAAAAGCAGAGGCCGGATGATGGCCAACTTCAGCCGCGGCAAAGGAGACTATATGGGAGTTGCAGGCTCGGCAAATGACGGCTGGGATTATACTGCCCCTGTAAAATCTTTTTGGCCGAACGACTTCGGATTATATGACATGGCCGGAAACGTAAATGAATGGGTTGCCGACGTCTATCGTACTTTATCTTATCAAGATATGGCCGAATTTAATCCCTACCGGGGTAATGTATTCAAAAAAGTAGTCCTCAATGAAGACGGAAGTATTGCAGCAAAGGATAGCCTGGGACGTATCCGTTACCAAAATGAAACAGATGCAGAACTGGCAAACCGTGAGAACTACCGTACTGCCGACAACCGGAATTATGACGACGGAGACCTGAAATCCAGAATTTCCGCAGATGTAGATTGGAAATCATCTGAAAATGACAGGGGAACAAACGATATGTATTATAATGACGGCAAAGGAGAAATCACAACAATGATTGACGACGAAGCCCGGGTTTACAAAGGAGGTTCATGGAAAGACAAAGCCTACTGGCTGAATCCCGGTAGCCGCCGCTATATGAACCAGAAAAGGGCCAGCAACGATATAGGCTTCCGCTGTGCCATGAGTCACGTGGGAAATGCTACAGGAGGGAAAGGCAACAAGGTAAAATTAAAATAAACCCAAGACACCGCCGGAATATCAAAATATTCCGGCGATATTTTTTAATCTCACGAACAAAATCATCCGGATTTTGTACATTAGCATATGAATTGAATTGTAAATGGAACTCGCAGATTTATACCATAAAATCCGTGGCCACCGGGTGACAACGGATTCCAGAGATATTCAGGCCGGAGATGTTTTCATCGCTTTAAAAGGAGAAAATTTCGACGGCAACCGATATGCCGCAGAAGCAATACAAAAAGGAGCAACACTGGCAGTTATCGACAATCCGGCTTATATGACAAACAATTGTCAACTCGTCCGGGATTCTCTGACCTTTCTCCAGGAATTAGCCCGCTATCACCGAAGATACTTGGGAATCCCGCTCCTGGGTATTACAGGTACAAACGGAAAAACCACCACCAAAGAATTGTGCCATGCAGTCTTGTCCCGCAAATTCAAAACTTATGCAACACAAGGAAACTTTAACAATCACATCGGTGTGCCCCTGACTTTATTAAGCATGGATGAAACAACGGAATTCGGGATTGTGGAAATGGGAGCCAATCATCCGGGAGAAATCAAAACTTTATGTGATATTGCAGAACCGGATTACGGTATCATCACAAACATTGGTCAGGCCCATCTGGAAGGCTTCGGAAGTCCGGAAAACATTATTGCCACTAAACGGGCCCTCTACGACCATATATTGAACAAAAACGGAAAAGTCTTCGTAAATGCTTCCGACGAACTACTGATGAACCTCAGCAAAAACCATAACCGGAATACGTATGGAAAAGGAGGAGATTTACTGCAAGGGGAAATAAAACAAACCGTTCCTTATCTGGTATACTCCATCCTGGCCCCCAAAGGACAACTTTATATAAAAACTCATCTGGTGGGAGGTTACAATTTTGACAATGCCATGGCAGCCTCTGCCATCGGTTTTCATTTCGGAATAGACCCGCTTGAAATCCAGGCTGCCATAGAAAATTACCACCCCTCAAACCTCCGTTCACAATTAATCCGTACTGAAAACAACACCATCATATTAGACGCATATAATGCCAATCCGAGCAGCATGCAAGTTTCAGTAAGTAACTTTAAAGAAATGCCCGGTGATCACAAAATCCTGATTCTGGGCGAAATGCTCGAATTAGGAAATGAAAGCCCTGAAGCCCATCAACGGCTTTTTGAATTGGCATTAAGCGGACACTTTGACAAAATATTTCTAATCGGAAATAATTTTGAACATTGCACCGATAAATGTAATTTTATAGCCTGGTTCAAGGATACGGAGGCTTTAATCGAAGAACTGAAACATAATAAACCTGACCAGGCTTTCATTTTTGTGAAAGGTTCCAGAGGAAACCGACTCGAACGAATTGTAGAATATTTATAATCCGAAAATACTGTGAACGACAGATTAGTCATCATTCCGACATACAATGAAAAGGAGAATATTGAAAACATCGTCCGCTATGTATTCTCTCTCAACCCGGTTTTTGATATCCTCATCATAGAAGACAATTCCCCGGACGGAACTGCTGCCATTGTAAAAGAATTGCAAAAAGAATTCAGCAATTTGTACCTGATTGAACGCAAGGGAAAATTAGGGTTAGGTACGGCTTATATCGCCGGCTTCAAATGGGCATTGGAACACGGGTACAACTATATTTTTGAAATGGATGCCGATTTCTCCCATAATCCCCGGGATTTGGTCCGTTTATATGAAGCTTGCCAACAAGGGGCAGATATGTCAGTCGGTTCACGCTACGTTACCGGAGTAAATGTCGTAAACTGGCCCATGAGCCGGGTGTTACTCTCCTATTTTGCTTCCAAATACGTGCGTATCATTACCGGAATGAAAGTCCATGATGCAACGGCCGGATTTGTTTGTTATACACGCAATGTATTGGAAAACATTGATTTGGACCACATCCGTTTCAAGGGATATGCTTTCCAGATAGAAATGAAATTTACAACCTATACGCTGGGATTTCGTATTCAGGAAGTCCCGATTATCTTTACGGACCGTACCTTAGGTACTTCAAAAATGAGTAAAGGTATTATTAAAGAAGCTATCTTCGGAGTCATCACCATGAAAATCAGGGCTATGTTCGGAAGAATTAAAAAAGCAGAAAAAATTTATAACTGAAAGAACAGGGGCCGGAAAAAATGAAAAAAATTATACAAGGAGGAATACTTATCAATGAAGGGCACCGTTTTCAGGCGGACCTGATGATTGAAAATGACCGGATTACACAGATTGCACGTGAATTTCCGGAAGCAATACAAGCCGAAGCAGAGATTATCGATGCCAAAGATTGCTTTGTTATACCCGGTGTTATCGACGACCAGGTACATTTCCGGGAACCCGGTCTGACTCACAAGGGAAACATTGCCGAAGGAAGCCGGGCCGCTGCCAGCGGAGGAGTTACTTCTTTTATGGACATGCCCAACGTTGTCCCGCCGACAACAACACGGGAACTACTGGAAGAAAAGCAAAACATCGCAGCGCAAACTTCGCTGGTCAATTATTCCTTTTACCTGGGAGCTACAACCGAAAACCTGGATGAAATTAAACGGGTAAATCCGCGTACCACTTGCGGTATAAAAGTTTTTATGGGTTCCTCTACGGGCAATATGCTTATGGATAGTATTCCGGCATTAGAGAAGCTCTTCGCAGAATCGCCCTTACTGATAGCAACTCATTGTGAAGATACCCCTGTCATCAATGCCAATCTTATCCGGTATAAAGAAAAATACGGAGATGAAATTCCACCGCAATGCCACCCTTTGATCCGCAGCCGGGAAGCGTGCCTGAAAAGTTCATCCCTTGCAGTTGCACTGGCACGCAAATTCAACAGCCGCCTGCACATCCTGCACTTAAGCACAGCCGATGAATTAGTTTTACTGGACCAAGGACCAAGGACTGAAAAAAAAATTACGGGCGAAGTATGTGTACATCATTTGTGGTTTAATGATGAAGCTTATCTGACAAAGGGTAACTTGGTCAAATGGAATCCTGCCATCAAAACAGAAAACGATCGCCTCGCCTTATTAGAGGCCATGAATAAAGGTCTTATAGACGTAATCGCCACGGACCATGCACCCCATACACTCACCGAAAAAAGCGGCCCCTACACAAAAGCTGCCAGCGGAGGCCCTATGATTCAACACTCTCTGTCAGTTATGCTGGAAATGGCCGAACAAAGAGCCACAACCTTCGAAAAAGTAGTTGATGGAATGTGTCACGCTCCGGCTCAACTTTTCGGCATTGAAAACCGGGGATTCCTTCGCGAAGGATATAAAGCAGACATCTGCATTTTCCGTAAAGCTCCCTGGACAGTAAATAAAGAAAATATTCAGTATCAATGCGGCTGGTCTCCCCTGGAAGGTCAAACACTGACCTACCAAGTGCAAACAACTCTGGTAAATGGCCATATTGTATACAACAAAGGATTATTTACCTCAGAAAAGCACGGTGAATTACTGACATTCAACCATATCTTATAACCTGTTTTGTACTCATTTTCCCTACTTTACCCCCTTTGTCCTGCTCCGCTTCATCCATCATCCAAGACACCAATAAGCCAAAAAACAAGCCCCTAAAAACAAAAGAAACAACAGATTACCAAAAAAAGCTACCCGGTGCGAAAGGAAAAAAAGTGAATATACAAAAGCCAGAGGCAAAGCAAATATGTACATGAAATCATAATAATTAACCGGTATAACGAAAAGAGTAACCGACAAAAAGAATAACATTGAAATAAAAGCAAGTATTCCCCGACGATACCCCACGACCAGGATAGCATAATGCACCGAAAAATTAATTAAAGCAACCATTAACAGGAACAGCAAAATACCCAGACGGATAAATTCAATGACAGGTAAATGCTGTATATACTCGCCCGCCATCAAATTATCAACAAAACGTTCCGGTAATTGTGCCAAACGGTCAGTCCAGAAATAATAAAATACCAGAAACGCCACAGGAGTAATTAATCCCAGCAATAAAGCTGAAATATCCTTTAAAGTGGAACGTCCTGAAAAAAATACAACACACATAGCCCACACAACCAAAAGTACAAACTTCGGATAAATAGCCACCGCCAATACCACCAAAGCTCCGAAATCAAAAAGAGTATGATTTCCCTTAATATCATTTATTGCCAACTGTAAACGACCTATTGCTATTGTCAGGATAAATACAGAAATCAGCAGGTAATCAAACCCCAGACTAATCATAACACCTGAAGTCAGCAAAACATAAATCAAAGAGGGCAAAGTAGTGGTTTGCTGCAACAATTTAAACTGTTCGTTGATAAAAAAAATCATATAAGCAATTCCCAACACTGTTATTCCCCCAATCACTGACGACCAGAACTTATCCAGACGATGAACAAAAGCAATGTCTATACATCCCTTCACCTGAAAACTTTCTGCCGGAACAAAAGAAAAATAGCTGCCGGTAAAAGCGATTGCCATTACTATGAATGGCAATACAAAAAGCATATATAACTGTTTGGACTTTAAAAAATCATTCATCGGTTATGTATATCAATCACTTCCCTCCATTAATCCGCAATCTCCCCCCTTCAATTCCTGAACTTCAGACAACAAATTCTTAATGCTTTGCTCCCAGTTCCAGAAGGTCCTTTCCTATATCCCGGCGGTAATTCATATCCTTAAAATTAATTTTAGCCACATTCATATAAGACCGTTGCAAAGCTTCCGTCATTTTACGGCCAAAAGAACTGACAGCCATAACACGGCCTCCGTTTGTTACAACCTGTCCATCTGCTAATTTTGTTCCGGCATGAAAAACAATACTATCCTCTATTTCTTCAAATCCGGAAATTACATTTCCTTTCTCATAATTCCCTGGATACCCTCCGGCCACCAACATCACCGTCGTGCAATACCGGTCGTCCGATGCCAAAGCGGTTTCAGCCAGACGGCCTGTTGCAACAGCCCGGAACAATTGTATTAAATCCGTTTTCAGGCGTGGTACAACAACTTCAGTTTCCGGGTCACCCATCCTCACATTATATTCTATCACTGCCGGCTCTCCATTGTCGTTCATCAACCCAAAAAAGATAAATCCACGATAATCTATCCCATCCTTTTTCAAGCCTTCCACTGTAGGCCGTACAATTTTCTCTTCTACTTTACGATTAAATACCTCATCTGCAAAAGGTACCGGTGACACTGCCCCCATCCCTCCTGTATTCAACCCCGTATCTCCTTCTCCTATCCGCTTATAATCCTTGGCCGAACCCAATATCTTATAGTCTTTTCCATCAGTAATGGCAAATACAGAAATTTCAATCCCTTTCAAAAACTCCTCGATAACTACCCGGCTACTGGCTTTACCGAATTTCCCCCCCAACATATTTTCCAGTTCCTGTTGCGCCTCTTTCAGGTCATGCAATATCAGTACCCCTTTCCCGGCAGCCAACCCGTCAGCTTTAAGCACATAGGGAGGCTGCAAAGTTGTCAAAAAACGCTGTCCTTCCGCCACATTCTCAGGAGTAACTGTCATATAAGCGGCAGTAGGAATACCATGCCGCTTCATAAACTGTTTAGCAAAATCCTTACTCCCTTCCAGGATAGCACCGTCTTTTCCGGGCCCCACTATCATCAGCTCCCCGAACCGGGAATCACGCTGCAAAAAATCACGGATACCCTCCACCAAAGGGTCCTCCGGTCCGACAACAAGCATTTCTATATCCTTTTCAGCTATAAAACCGGCAATTGCTTCAAAATTTGTCACGGGAATATTCACATTCTCAGCAATATCGGCAGTACCGGCGTTCCCCGGAGCTACATACAATTTTTCCAATTCCGGACTTTGGACCATTTTCCACGCCAGGGCATGTTCACGTCCTCCGCTCCCCAATAATAAAACTTTCATATTTTGTTATTCTGATATCTTCTACAATGCATGCAAAAATAATAAAATATGGCAACACTCCGAGCCATAAAAAGCCCGGCTTGCCAAATTAAGACACATTATCAATCGTATAATTCAGGAAACGGTTAAATTTATATAGTTTCCTGAAAACCCGGTCCGTTTTTTCTAACGCATCGCCATCTTCAAACCAACTGTCCGGTTTTATGGAAGCAACATCATAATGCTTATATTTCAGTAAATCTGCTTCGGAAAAATCCGGAGGAAAAGGAAGCGGTACCTTTTTCAGCTTACCCTCAGGGTCTATCTCCGGAAATTCGGCAGCAAACCCAGGTTCCCGGATAATACCGGTAAATTCTTCAATATTGTCATAAATATCCTGCCGCAGGCGTTTCAGCAAAGTCGGCTCCGGACAATGGCAACCTCCTGCCAGCAGGCTACTGCCGGGTTCCAAATGCAGATAATAACCACATCGTCCGCTGTTCCGGCCCCTGAAACCACAAATATAAGCCCCGAAATGCGTCTTATAAGGACTTTTATCCGGTGAAAAACGCACATCCCGGTAAATGCGGTACACACAATCCTTGGCTTTCAAGCCTTTTACTTCTTCATCCCAAAGACTGATGCGCGCAATCAATTCATCTGTCAGTGCCTCAAAACCGGATTTTAACTGCAAATAGCTTTCTTTATGTGCTGCAAACCACTCCCGGTTATTATTCGACTTTAATTCCCGCAAAAAGGCAAAAATATTTCCAATCAATTCTCCTCGCATAACCTTATCCACCGCTTATGAATTCTTTCTCACCATATGTCTCATCTCAAAAGGGATTTCCATTGAAATCTCCATAAATCCCATATATTCCCCGTCAACATACCAGGGTGTCTGATAAATCAACTTTTTTACGCCGTTTTTCTCAATAGTATAGACATTTGTCCGTGGATTCTGTAACATATCCGCCAACATCGAGTGTGCCGGTTCCGGATGACAATCCAGTACGTTCTTTCCAAGCAATTCTTCCCTCCCGGGTTTCAGGAAAGTCTTGCGCGACTTATCATTCATATCCATAATCCGGCCATTCTTGTCGCAAACAGTCACTGCAAAATTTACTTCTTTAAAATAGTCCATTGTATTTTGTTTTTACGATTCGACATCATTATCTCTTCTGCTACTTATTCCCTCAATAACAATACCGTTCCCTGCGTGGTTTCCGGCACTCCGGATTCATTGTTTCTGCCTGTCCATACATCATCATTTCCGAAAATTGCCTCTGCCCGCCAGATATAAACACCCTGCGGTAACCGTTCTCCTTTCCCGTTACAACCATCCCATCCTCCGGAGGGCTTCCCGTCTTCTAATGCCGTGGTTTCCCAAATTTTATTACCATAATGGTCAAACACCTCCAGTTTATAGCGCATCAATCCCATACCGATTCCGTTGAAACGATTAATCCGCCCATTCATACTATGTGGAATAAAGGTATTCGGAAAATACAACCCCTTCAGCATTACCTCATGCTCCAATGTTACGGTATCCCGGCAACCATACCGGTTTTCGGTAATCAAAGAAAAAGTATACAACCCGTTTTCCATAAATTCAAAATACTGATTTCCTGTCGTATGTTCAAGCTTATCTCCAGGCAATACCCAAATATAATCGTCATATCCCTCAGGAGATAAATTTAGTAATTCTACCTTCTGAGGCCTTCCGTTCGTCACCCGCTTTTCCATGATGGCAAGCGGCAATGGCCCTACATTCACATGCCCTGTATAATCTTCCGGACATCCTCTATCACTGACGGCATGCAATACAATTTCCCGACGCAATAAAGAATCCGTTTCATTCACATACAAATGTTCCCCGGCCGACGTTTCCGGACTCCCGTCCCCGTAATCCCACATCATTTTGGCCACTTCACCCTCCACTTGCGGAACATAAAGATAAGGAGGACACACCAATGTATCTAATGGAGCAATATGCAATACCGGACGGGGATGGACCGTCAGGACTATTTCTTTCTCCGAGCGGCACTCAGCCCTGTTGTCACCAATGACTTCCAACGTGACAGGATAACTCCCCGGCTCTTTATAAACATACGAAAATGAAGGATGCTGCACAACAGTATCATCCCCTAAAGTCCATTTCACCCACTTCAAATTCTGGTCCGTTACAAAAGCAAAATGAAAAGTATCACGGTCACAATTAGTTTCTTCCAATAAAAACTCCAGTTCCGGATTCCCGATTACATGCACAAACTTACTGGTGGTATCCGCCGAACATCCGTTATCAACATACAGCAACACTTTATACCTGCCGCTGTCCTGGTAAATATGACACACATTCCAGGAAGTATCACGCACTCCGTCCCCGAAATCCCAATATTTATAAATAATATCACGCGCCGTATCCCGCGTATGATTCCTGAAACAAAGCTGTTCTCCGGCACATATTACATCTTTCGGACGGTCGAAAAAAGCCCGTACACTTTGCGCCAGCACGGTCAAAGGCTGTGTGATGCTATCCCTTCCACACAGATTCGCAGCCACCAACGATATGTGAAAAACCTTTCTTGCACTATCTGTTTTATACACATAATCCAAAGGCTCAAATACATTCAACGGTTTCGTACCATCTCCCATATACCAAAGATATTGATTTTGAGAACCCGTAGAAGTATTGAGCACCTGCAAAGTCAAGGGCGAACAATTCCGGCTTCCGTTTTCAAACTGAAAATGTGCCTCCGGTAAAGAACCAATCTTCAAAGAATCAGTCTTTTCCGTTTCGTTACAAATATTATACACCCTGAATTTCAGACGATACACCGTATCTTCCAGGGCCGAATAAAATAGTTGGGGATTATCCGGGACAAGCGACTCCGAAACTGTCCCATTCCCCAATATCCATTCAAAACGCAAATTATGGTCACTGTAATCCCCTTCCTTAACCCCGATTTGAACCGGCACTTCCGGACCACACCGATTATGCACTGACATCGTAAATTCGGCTTGCGGCGCATCGGCAACCACTTCAATCCGGTGAACGGAAGAAGTGTCCAGACACCCGTGAACCGATTCGGCAACTAAGCTGACATCGTAATAGCCCGCCTGTTCATATACAAATTTTCCATTCCCCGGCAAAGTATCCCGACGGGCTCCGGTATAATACTCCCAGAAATACCGCCACTCTTCCGCACCCTTATCCACTATAAATTCAGCCTGAACACCCCGGCAATATTGAGGTCGGGATTTAAAAACAGTATCCGGCAATGCATGTACTATCATCACCGTGGAATCCGTATTTACACACTGATGTGCATCTGCATACCGGTAAAAAATTTTAAAATTTCCGGTATTATCCGCCCGGAAATAATGCTCCGGCAATACCTGACCATTCAGGAACCAATTTCCCCGGTTAGACTGCCACACCGAACCAGCAACCGAATCTTTTCCAATCAATAAACGTGGCTCATGATTCAGACACATTTCCCGGATTCCGCCTGCTTCAACATACGGTAACGGCCACACATGCATTTTTACCTCGGCCGAATCAACACAGGAAAAATTATACAATTTATATACTAACGGCACATCCAGTGCCTCATATGCCCCGAATTTCGGATTAAAATAATAGTTATCTCCTTCACGGTACAATATCTCTCCGGCATGAGGCATATCCGCATCCTTCAACGACCAGACACCATTTGCAGGCTCTGCCGTCAATAAACGTACTTCCGGACTTTGGGCACAAATGGAATCGTGCCCGACGGAAGTAATCGGTATGAACTTATCCGCCTGAACGCGAAATGTTGCTTCACCAGGCATCCGGCAACGATTCCAGTACTTCACTTCTACCGTATAATCACCACTATAAAAACGAATATCCGGATAAAGCGACGTGTCGGCAGACTGCCCCAAATATTCATATCCACCGGAAATAACATCCGGATTCTCTGTAATTGTCCACCGCGCCATACGAATGATATCGTTTCGCGAATCAATAACTATCCTGTCCCTTTCCTTTCCCTTAAAATCAAAAGGCTCGCACACCGACAACACTCCGGCTATCGTCACTTCCGGTACACCGCTTACCGTCACCGGAAACGCCGGGAACTCTTTCTCGGAACAAGGTCCTATCGCCTTCGCGAATATCCGGTAATCCCCATATTTCGTAAAAGTAATGACAGGCAACTGGCCAACCGACGTTTTGCCTCCGTCTTCAAAGACATACCCGTCTTCCGCGCCTTCCACCCGCCATTCCCAACGGATTCCCCCGTCCACATTGGTCGTATTCATAAACGTAACCGTTTCTCCCTCACAAATTTCACCATTCCCCACCATCGTAATATCTCCCAAAATCGCCGGATCGTAAATATGAAATGTTTTAATATCCTGCAAAGAATCCTCTTCACATCCCATCGTATGGGAAACCAGGCTGACTTTAACACTGTAATCTCCCGGTTTATTAAATGTAATTCTCGGATATTCGACATGAACATTATCTATGGTATAACCTGTTCCTCCCGAAACACTTTTAACCTCCCAGTCCACTTCCGGTACATTATTGAACCATTGATAAGTGACATAGTCCCGCATATCGTATTCTCCCATACAAATTCCGTCAATTTGCCGTAAGGCAACTTTCGGATCTTTTTGTACCGTAATCAAAAAGGTCGTATCCAATGTTCCGCAAAAACCGGACACCGCCCCCCGGACCTCATAATTACCCCAATGCCCGAACCGGATGTCAGCCACCCGCTTGTTGTTTCCCTTGTCATCAAAATCAGTCGTATTATCCGGAGGATATACTGCCCAGGCATATTCCAAAGGATCTTCTTCTGCCGTCTGTGCCTTTAAAACAAATTGTAACTTCTCTCCTTCGCAAACCAAACTATCAGTTACCATTCCCGTCATAGACATCGCAGAATTACGTATCCGGATATTCCTCGTCTCTAATTTTGAGCCGGTGTTATCCGGACAACCAGCCGATTCCAGTTCCACCGTAAAACTATAATTGCCCGGCTTATGAAATAACAACGTCGGCTTCGGAGTAAATGCATCTCCCTCCAAAAATTCCCAACTGCCGTCATCCGGAGAAATCGTCCACTTCATACGCTCCGGATTATTATAAAACTCATATATCACCGAACTGGAAAGAGAAAAAGGGTAAGCCGGTCCCGGACATATTGCTTCAGGCGGCTCAAAAAAGAATATGTATGGTTCTTTACGCACATGTACCTTATACACTGCATCCACAGCCCCGCACCCCGAATGTGTATACATATGCAATGTCACCTCATAATCCCCATACTTGCCGAACTGTATGACCGGCGAAGCACTGGTTTGACTCGTACCATCGGCAAAACTAACTCTTGCCGACGGTTTCACAGACCATTCATATTGTAAACGGTCCCCAACCGAGGTATTCGTAAAACTGACAACCCCATTTTCACATATATTCAGCGGCGTAGTATCTATCTTTACGGTAATCTCCGGATCGTAAACAGTTATCTCTCGCGTTTCGGTCAACTTTGTACCACCGCATCCCACATCCGGCAATTGTACCGACACCCGGTAAACACCCGCCTGTGTAAAACGGAAAACAGGGAAAGGCGACTGCGCATTTGTACCCTCCAACCATTCTACATCGGCATTCTGGAGTCCCCCGGTCCGGGTAATCGTCCAGCTTGCCTGTTCCGGATTTCCATTCCAATCAACAAAAATACAAGAAGCAGTATGCATCACATCCGGTAAACAAAATTGGTCAGGAAAATCATAACGGACCAAATCCGGGTCCTGCCTTACGGTAATCACCGTGTCCATCTGGTCTTGGGAACAAACATTGTGAACCGACAAAGTAATCCGGTATCTCCCCCAATGATTAAATTTCAATTTCAAATGCCCCATATTTACAAAATCGGGAACCGGAAAGCCATCCAAGGATACCACCGACCAGGTAGACTCAATTTCATCCCCGCTACTCCTGTTTTCGATAAGCAACTCTTCTCCTGTACAAAATTCATCTTTCTCAAGCCTCATCATAGCTTCCGTCCGGTTGATCAAATCCACCGGATGTTCTACGGAATCCGTAGCACAAGCATATTTATTACTGACTTTCAGTTTAATTTTATAAGGGTCCAACCCGACCTGCTTGTACTCAATATAAGGCTGCCAGTCTTCCGATGTTTCCCCATTCCCGAAATCCCAGAATGCAATAGGATCACCCATACCACACTCCGTGTCGATTCCTCCGCTAGTTATATTCCGAAGTTCCAGTTTCTCATACGTACATACCTTTCCTTGGCCCAGACGGTCGAATGTATATCCCGCGCTGAAAGGAACGGCAACAGATTCGGAAACCGTACTCAATTCCCCGCTATAACATTCGTTTTCATAACTCAACGAAACTTTAAAAAACTTCTCATGACCGAACATAGTACAATAAGACTCTTTGTATTGATGCACAAACGTCCCTTGTCCATTTACCAATTCCGAACGGTCCAGCTCATCCGGTACGCTACCATCATCATAATTCAGAAAATAACGGGTTCCGTCCGTATCTCCCGACAAAAGCACCAATGTATATTTAACATCGGAATCCAAACATTTCGCCGATTCATTCTCCTTTTCCAACCTCGCATTTACTTTCCCTACAATTTTCAAGGAATATCCCTTAATCACCCTGCTTCCGTCTGCTTGCACCCCGATAAACAGCAAATTGAAATTCCCTTTCTCCTTGTACTCTATTGTTTTTGAACTTCCCGGTCCCACCATGTCTATTTCATCGCTTCCGTCTCCCAATAGCAACTTAAATGAAGTGAATTTACCAACCGGTGTCTCATTCTTCAATTGAAACCGGAAAGGCGGTTCTCCATCATTGCAAACCAAAATATACCCATTCACATATTCATTTCTATACGACAACTCCAAATCCCCTGCCGTCTGCCCGTATCCCTTATCCGGCAGCAATACTACACAGGCCAGCAGCAACCATATGATAGACTTTATTTCCATAACCCATTAAAATTTAAACGCTTTTCTCCTCACACCACGCTTCGCTTTGATACGCTTGGTGTTATTAGGAGAATGCTCAAAACGGAGAACACAACGTTTAGGGGCCATTTTAAAATACCAATGCAAGGAAAGGGAATGACTGGTGTTTTTGTACATAGTCCCCTGATGAGTGGGCATTTCAAACGTATAACCGATTTTCCAGCCCGAATCATTATTGGCAATGATATTGGCCCCTACATGCAACAACAATGTTCCCACTTGCAATCCTTCATACTGGTCGCTCCGCAATCCCAGACCAAACATCCCGAAACGCTCTTCTTCCCAATAAACCCCAAACTGAAGGTTGCGCATCACTGACTGCACATCCAGCATCAAATAAGGCGAAAGCACTGTGTTCAACTGATTCCCGAATGTAAAAGGATGCGAATAAGAAAGATAACCGGAAAAACGACGGTTCAGTAAATTCTCTTCCGAGGATTTCGAACCATGTTCCGATAAAAACGATTGGGTGGATTCGATAATATGATAAACCGAAAAACCATACTCCAAACTTGCCACTCCATGCCAGGCAATATTGAAATCCGTTTCCCCGTAAATACCCGCACCCACATCGAACATGGTCACCCGGTCTGCATAAAAATTAATCAGCTCAGGCGATACATCTAAAATCTGTCCGTAAAAAGGGTCAAACTGGTCACCCAGCGTAATCCTTGACGGGTCAACGCTCTTACGGTATAAAGAGGGCTGTATTCCCACCTGCAATACGGTAGAACGCGCCACTTTCGCCCGAGCGGATATCGCTGCGGAAAACGTATTGGTGACATACATCAATGCCCCCTCTTGGTCACGCTGATAAAACAGGGAAACACCTCCCAAACCAAATGTCCGTTTCTCTTGAAAAGCATAATCTGCTGCCACAAAATAAGAACGGAAATCCAACGGATTGCTCCAATACGCCTTTTGCATTCCGATGCTCACTCCCGCCAATCCGTTAAAACCCGTATAGGCAGGATTGTTAAACGATTTCCACATAAACGGATGTGTCACTTTCGTGTCCTGTGCCGGCAATACTCCGGTTCCAAGCCACCACACCACTAATATAAGTACACTTTTCTTTATATTCATATTCCTCTGTTTCATTGACCTTTTTATTCTCTCAACAACAAAACCGTTCCCTGAGTTGTTTGTGTCACTCCCGACCGGTTATTTTTGCCCGTCCAGATATCTTCACTGAAAAATATCGCTTCGGCCCTCCAGATATAAACGCCCTGCGGTAATTCTTTTCCCTGTCCGTTACATCCGTTCCACCCTTCACTGGGAACTCCCCCCTCTAAAGCCGTTGTTTCCCATACCTTATTTCCATAAGTATCAAAAATTTCCAGCTTATATGCCTTCAATCCCATACCTACCCCATTGAAACAATTCACCCGGGGATTTTTACTGTGCGGAATAAAAGCGTTCGGGAAATACAAACCTCCCTCATACGAACGGTAATCTTCAAAAATCGAATCCCGGCAACCATATTCATTTACCGCCACCAAAGCAACGGGGTATATCCCCTCATCCGGAAACTCCACCGCCTGGTCATCCGGCGAATTCACAACTTCACCGAAAGGCAAATACCAGTAACAATCCGTATAATCTTCCGACAGATTAATAAAACGTACTTTCTCCGGTCGCCCGTAAGCAATTTCTTTATCCCATCCGGCCGTCGGACCCGGATATACGCGAATCACTCCCTGATGGTCTTCTTCACAACCGTAATTATTCACTACATGCACGGAAGTCCGGTAAACAGCAATCTCATCCGTTTCGTTGACAAATTCATGCGATAACTCAGAAGTCAAAGGCGAACCGTCACCGTAGTCCCAGGTAAAATAATCATACCCCGTCCGGTCAATTTCAGGCATATAATGATACACCGGACATACCATTGTATCTAAAGGTGCTATCGTAACCCGCGGCTTCGGCCAAATTTCCACATTTTTTTCACCTTTACCCATACACCCTGCAATCTGGTCGGCATTGGCAGTTACCTGCACCACAAAATGTCCCGGTTCCTCAAAAACATGCTCCACTGCAAACGCTCCCTGCTCCGTCAGTGTCCCGTCACCAAAATCCCACAATATATTTTTCAATGGCTCCGACGTTGTCAAAACAAACGCCAGACCACCATCTTCGCATAAAGTACTGTCCCCCTCTATCGTAAGCTCCGGAACCGCATATATGACTACCGAATCGGTAAAAGACTGCCGGGCACAACCGTTGTCCAACGACAAAGTCACCGGATAAATTCCAGCCACCGGATAATGATGACAAGTATCCCACACATCATTCACCTGTCCATCACCAAAATCCCACTTGTAAGAAAGTATTGCTCCGGCGTCCTCATCCCGGTCCACCGAATTATTGGTAAAACAAACCGTATCACCGGCACACAAATATTTCTCATCCATTGTAAAACCGGCAATAATCGGATTAGGTTTCACCTTAAAAGTCCGGCTCGCTTCGCTGCCATCCGGATTACAACGATTGGCAGCCTTCAAAGTTACGGTAAACACACTCGGCGACACTCCGGTAGTAAAAGTATATACGGTATCCCTCGCATGAGAAATACCCATACCTGAAAAATCCCAGGTATAAACAGCTCCTGAACCGGTACTGGCATTGATGAATACCGGCGTTACAGGTGTACAAAAACCCCGTGCACTCTCCGGGTCGGGATTCATCGAAAAATGTGCCACCGCCGACGACCACACTCCGACATCCGCCGAATCACGCTCCATACCGCATACATTGTACACTTGAAAAAACAACTGGTAAGTCGTATCATACAACGTCGGCGCATACGTCTGTTTAAGGGGTTGCAGGTCCGTACTGCTGTTGCCGTTTCCGTATTCCCAAAGATAACGCAATTCATAGTAATCCCCCTCCGGATGTACAAAATCCCCGGCATCCACTTCCGCCTGTGTGGGAAAAGGACCGCAACCGGCCGTATCCTTAAGCACAAATTCGGCCATCGGCGGCAAATCCAACACTTTCACAGTGCGGCTGAACGGTACGGACTGACATTGGTAAACGGAAGTTGCCTGCAATGTCACTTTATATTCTCCCACCGTTGCATATTTCCATACAGCCGGCTTATCTTCAGTCACCTGCGTTCCGGTTGAAAAATCCCATTCAAAATGATGTCCTTTTCCCAACTCATTCGGAACATACAACGAATCTATTCCCCTACACTGCTTATCTGCCACCCGGAAAGAAGCATCCGGCAAACCGTGCACCTCTATTTTCAAGGTATCCAGATTTGCACATTGCGTCAAAGGGTCAGTGTACCAGTACTCCAGACGATGGATACCCACCCCATAAACCGCCGGGTCAAATTCCGTAATGAGTACATTATTTAATTTCCATTCTCCACCCGCAGGCATCCCCGGTTGTAATGTCTTTACCGCCCAATTGATACAGGCATCTTCTTTGTCTTTCTCTACCTGCACCGCCGGCAAAGGGTACACTGTAAGGTCCAGCGAGTCCGAAGCCGTGCAACTCTTATGTCCATATGTATAATAAAGACGGTACGTTGTTTCAGTCTCCTCTTCCGGCGTAAAATAATATTCTCCCGTCCATTCGTTTTTTCCCAACACATGACCAGAACAAGTCCACTCACCTCCGGCAGGTTCGGCTTTCAGAGGATAATCACCCGACAAGGAACAGAGAGCCGTATCCCGCAAAGGAACAATCTCCCGGAATTCGTCCACCAAAACAGAAAAACTTTGGGCAATCACGTCCCCGCAACCGTTCCGTACTTCCAGTTTCATGCGATAAGGCGTATTCCCCCCCTTAAAGCGCACCTCCGTATACAAATCCGAAGCCCCGAAACCCGTTTCATAAGTATACCCGGCAGGTTCTATCGTCCATTTCGCCCATTCCAGGCGTCCGCCATTGGAGTCCACTTTCACCACATCCTTGCTCCGGAATACATAAAACTTATCGCATTCATCACGAATATCTTTTATCGGGTCAATCTCCGGATTCGTAAAGGCATGTATATGAAATTCCGCCTCATCCGAATCACAAATATTCTCTACTCTTAACGTCACCTGATAATCTCCTTTCTCCGTTATCCGTAACGTCGGCTGACGGCTCTCCGCACTTCCGGCAACAAAACCATATCCCGTTGCAGGCTCTACCCGCCAGGCATAAGAAAGCGTATCGCCCGCCGAACGGTTTATCAGTTCAATGTCCAGCGGACTACCCGGCTTGGTACATCCCCGAAAATCCGACAACGTAAGAGCTTTTACCGACGGAGTCAATACATTCACATGCGTGACATGTACCTGCGTACCTCCATATTCCGCATCCGCTTTCAACGTCAATGTATACCGTCCGTTCTTTAAAAAACGGATTTCCGGCTGAATCACCGAAGCTCCTCCTGAAGTAACATATTCATAATCAACATTCTCAACTCCGGGAGTTACCGTCCACTGGGGTTTTATTGTCGCCCCCTTAGCATCATACGAAAGTTTTTCCTGCATATTAATCGTACTTCCGGCACAAATCGCATCCAATTCCGCCGGCAAACGATACTCAGGCACTCCTTTTACTTCTACTGTCATTTCGCAGAAATCCGTAACGCAACCTCCTTTAGAAGTCATTACAACCTTTACGGTATACTGCCCGAAACGGGTAAACCGGATATCCGGAGCAGCATCCGTATTTTTACCGACCCATTCCCACCCCCCGGCAGGAACAACACTCCAGAGATATCCGGGCGGTTCTGCCGCTTGTGAATGATTCGTAAAATGAAAAACATCTCCTTCCTGAACCATTTGAGAAGAAGGCGTAATTGTCAATTGCATGGCAGGGTCGTACACATGCACGATTCTCTCTGCCATCAAAGCCGTACCGTTACAACCTGCCCGGTTGAGCAAATAAGCCTGTATCCTATAATCGCCGGGATGAGTGAAATGTATCTGAGGATACAAAGCGTTCGGTTCATAAACCGCATTCCCTGTCGTAGCAGAAGTTGCCGGTTCTATTACCCATTCCACTTCTTCGACATTGTTATTCCAGTGATAGGTGACCTTTGAAGCGTCCATTACCAAATCCTCATCCGGACAAATACTTTCCAGAGCAGCAATATAAACCTCCGGATCACGCTGCACGGTAACATTAAAACGTTCTTCGGTAGGACGCCCCCGATTACAATCGGTTGTCAGACGCGCAATGACCGTATAATTCCCAAACCGGGTAAAAGTAATCTGCGGTTCTGCCGCCGTAGCATTTGCCCCTGCAGCAAAAAAATACCCGTTTCCCTCCGTTGCCCCGTTATCAGCTTCAACCACCCAATTATATTCTATCGGTATATCCGAGTGGGTACGATTTTCAAAGCTCACCGTTTCCCCCTCGCAAATTACGCCCTGTCCTTTAAGCTTGATGTCCTTATCAAGCGAAGGATTCAATATCTTAAGGGTCTGTGATGCCTCCGCCCCATCCGAACAGCCAACGCCATCCAACGTCACTTTCACCCGATATTCTCCCGGAATATTGAACTTCATTTCAGGTAACAAAGAATGCTCATTCGTTCCCGACAAATATTCCCATCCGCCGGCATCCCCCTCTACTGTCCAGGTCAATTGTTTTTTCGCATCGTTAAACCAATTGTACTCCACCATTCTGCGCAACAACAACACATAAGGCGTACACTCCACTTGCGGAATCTCAAAATGCACAATTTCAGGTGCTTTTTTTACATGAAAATGAAATTCCCGATTCTCTCCGTTACACTCCACAGCAGCCAACACCTCCACCGTGTAATCCCCATAGGTAAGAAATTTCAACACCGGCTCTTTTGAATGGGCATTTGTACTACCCGTAAACTGATAATCCACACCCTCCCGTGCCGCACCTCCATTCTTTTTAACCGTCCACTCAAACCGGAGGGCTGCTGCATGTCCGGCTGTCGTATTATTCCGGAAACGTACCTCTCCTCCTTCACACAAATCTGTTTTGCCGTCTGCCACAACAATGTCCGGTGCAATAGCAGGATCATTTATGGTCACCGTCCAGGTCTGACTCAATTGCTCCGCCATTCCCCCGCAACCCGCGCTCTCTATATCCACCCTTATCTCATATTGACCGGGTTTGGTAAATACGTAAATAGGTTTTAACGGATCATGACTCATCGGTGCTTCATACCAACCGCCGGCAGGCCCTTTCAGTGTCCATCGGGCATTCGGCTGATTATTGTACCATACATAATCCACAATGCCTGCCATATTAACAACTCCCGTCCCCCACTTACTACCCTCCGGACAACGCGGATTAATCTCTTTTAATTTCCGTACTTCAGGCTCTTTCTTTACATGTACCCTAACCGTTTTTTCATCGCTTGAGCAATCGTTATAAACCAAAACGTTAATTATATAATCCCCCGGTTCGGCAAATTCTACACTCACCCGTTCCGCCTGCACATCCGGCAAAAATTTTACCGCAGAAACTTTTCCAGACAGTACACTCCACCGGTATTTTTTCTCATCACCGGCAGACCCCGAAGCATCCAGCATCAGCAAACTGCCGACACAAATTTCCCCCTGCTCCGGAGTAACCGCTGCTTTCACCCGCTCTATAATCCGAACACTCTTCACTATTTTGTCATTTCCGCAATCCAATCCGTCCATTATCGCGGAAGCCGTAAATGTATATACACCTACCTTATCAAAATACACATACCCGTCAGCAACTTCCTCTCCGTCACACATCCAAGTTTTTCTAATATCCATATTACCACAAGCCGTAGGCTCCACAGAAGTAATTCCATCCAAATCGAGTTCATTTTCCGTACACAACTTTTCCGGCAAATCAAATCTCACTTTCAACTGTTCTGCCACCCGGTAAGGTCCATACTTCGGAGTTGAAATTCCCCCGCAAGTATTTTGAGCTCTCAATGAAATCATATAACCGGACCCCTCTTCCCCACACGAAGGCTCATTATAAATATGTCTCAATTTCAGCACATCCCGCTCGTCTGTCAAATCTTTTGACGTATAAGTAATCAATCCGCTATTATCCCCATAATCCACTTCATAAATAGTAGAAACACTATTATCACGCAAATCCCTCAACACCAGATTTATCTCCGTTCCCTTACATTGAGTACCCGTTGTCGCGCCCTCCAGTGTCAAACGGATTTCCGTATTTTCAGCCGTCACAAGATATTCCACCGGAGTGCCCCATCCGTCAGCCGACTTCCCATAAAATTTCAGGGAATAACTCCCCGGCTGGACATAATCGTGATTCATCGTTTTCTGTCCGGTATATTCATTACTCTTCCCATCTCCCCACTCAATCCTATAATCGGAATAAGTTCCCGTACTCGCTTGTTTTACTTCCAATGTATACTTCCCCTGAGAACCACAGGCATAGAAGTTCTTTTCACTGGTCAATTTCAATTGCCCATACGCTTCCCCAACCAAAAAAGAAAAGAAAAAAAGCACACACAACAAGACTAACTTATACCGAAAACCACTCATAAAGTACGACATTACACATAGTTGACAAACTTAACTCATTTTTACTTTTGTTCAAAAAAAATAGGAAGCATTTTATGAAAACAAAAAAATAAAACAGAACTCATTTTTTTTGCTCAAATTTTGTCGCATTCAAAAAAATCCATATCTTTGCAACGTTTTTGAGAAAAATTCCTTAGTAGCTCAGTTGGTTAGAGCGGCGGACTGTTAATCCGTAGGTCGTAGGTTCAAGTCCTACCTGAGGAGCTTCAATAAAAAAAGCCACCGGAATGGTGGCTTTTTTATTTTTCCTGCAGATTTCCTGATTGAACTACAAAGATTTCATTGGAACAAATCACCCCTTTTTTATCTTAACATGATCCAAATAGTGCTCCAAAGCATTTACTGAAATCAGAATTTCACGAATGGAAATACCCAGTGAAATAACAAGTAATAATAAAGCAATCCCGAAAATATAAACAGCAGTTGTCTGCCAACCGATATAAATAAACAAAGTACAGACCACACAAAATAACAGGCTGGTCACTCCGAAAATCTGCATGGAACGGGTCAGATAAAGTCTTTTCCGCAAATTATCAATCTGCTTTTGAGCCATAGGAGTAGGATGCTGTTCGTGTTCTGTTCTCAGACTCCGGATTACTGCGGCATACGCCAGAAAACGATTGGTATAAGCCAACATAATCAACGAAATCGCTGAAAACAAAATTGAAGGTGTGGTTAATGTCAATTCTTTCATAAACAAAAACTTTAAATCATGAATACTCAGTTCTTGCCTGCTCTACAAAATATCCCCGTCCGGCATAAAATGTTGCAATAACCGTTTTCGTTCTTCAGGTCCCTTGCTCCCTGCAGGATAGAATATCAAACCTTCTTCCGGATTTTTTGCCCACTCCTGCAAAATCGGGTCTATAAAACGCCAACTCAATTCCAGAGCATCTGTACGGGTATACAGGGTCGAATCACCCTGCATGGCATCCAGTAACAAACGTTCGTAAGCATTCGCTATGTAAGTGTTACATAACGAATCGTAAGCAAAATCCATGCTGACTTGTTTTACCTCAAAAAATGACCCCGGAACTTTCAATCCGAATTTCAAAGAAATACTTTCCGGAGAATCTACTTTTAATACCAGCCGGTTGCAGGAAGAATAAGCACACATACCTGTAAATAAATGATGGGGAACATTCTTAAAATTAATAATAATCTCCGATTTTGTTTTTACCATCCGTTTACCGGTATAGAAATAAAAAGGCACACCTCCCCAACGCCAATTGTCAATATAGAAACGCATGGCAACATAAGTTTCGGTGACCGAATCCGCTTCCACTCCTTTTTCTTCACGGTATGCAAGCCATTTCTTTCCATCCGCTTCTCCTGCAATATATTGCCCGCGAATCACATCATCAACAGACAAAGGATGCAAGGAGCGGAACACTTTTGCCACCTCATCACGCATTAACTCGGCATCAAAAGCCGAAGGTGCTTCCATAGCAACAAATCCCATCAATTGCATCAAATGATTCTGAATCATATCCCGGAGAGCACCAGCTCCTTCATAATATTTCCCCCGGTTTTCAACTCCCAAGGTTTCCTGTGCATATATTTCCACTGAATCAATGTAATTCCGGTTCCACAAAGATTCAAAAATCTGATTGGCAAAACGGAGCACCAGGATATTCTGTACTGTTTCTTTCCCCAGAAAATGGTCTATGCGATAGATATCATCTTCCTCAAAAATAGAACATAAATATTGATTCAACCGTTGTGCAGTTTCTAAACTGCTTCCGAAAGGTTTCTCCACAATAATCCTTCTCCAGCCACCTTTTTCCCCCGTATCATTCAGTTTCGTCTTTTTCAGAGCACCGGCAATCAATTCATATTTCTGAGGAGGGACTGCCAGATAAAACAACAGCCTGTCAGGAATATTCTCCGTTTTCCGGATATCCGCTATCTTTTTTACCAACAAACAATACTCCTTTGTGTCCTCTGTATCCAATGTAATATATTGTACACTCTTTAAAAAAAGCTCCAAACGTTCATCCGAAGGCGGAGTTCCCTTCAAAAATTGTCTGAGGTTCTTTTTTTGCTCTTTCCGGAACTCTTCGTCAGTAAATTTCGTTCGCGCCACCCCAAGTATAACAAAATGAGCAGGCAGCATATCCCGGTCAAACAATTCAAACAAAGAAGGCAGCAATTTCCGTTTCGTCAAATCTCCCGAAGCACCGAATATGATTAAAATCTGATCATCTGGTTTCATGATTTTCAAATATTTATGATATAATCTTCCCGATATCTCAATCAGGCATTATAAACTCCTGAAGCAATACCGCCGGTGTCGTTCCAGTCCGTATGAAAAAATTGCCCTCTGGGAGCATCTATCCGTTCATAAGTATGAGCACCGAAATAATCCCGTTGTGCCTGAATCAGATTAGCTGAAGAATACAATATCCGCAGACCGTCAAAATAAGTCAAAGCAGAAGCCATACAAGGTATCGGTATTCCGTTCGTCAAACATTCGGCTACAACATGTCTCCATGCCGGCAAAGCTTCCAGAATCCGGCTCCTGAAAAAATCATCAAACAACAGATTCTCTAACCCGGGCAAAGCATCATAAGCCCTGGTTATCTGCTCCAGAAACACAGAACGGATAATACAACCTTTTCTCCATATCTTTGCCAGCATGCCATAATCCAAACTCCACCCATAATGTTCGGAGGCCCTTCTCAACAATGAAAAACCCTGCGCATAAGAAATCAGTTTGGAAGCATAAAGAGCATGACAAAGCAGGTCCGCCGAACCTATACGGACCCGGTCCAAAACAGCAGCCTCCGGACAATAATACTCTGCCGCCCTTTTACGCTCCTCAGGAATGGATGAAAGAAAACGGGCATGTACAGCCTCCGTGATCAATGTCAAAGGATCACCTTCCTCCAGAGCCGCTGTTGCAGTTTGTTTTCCGGTACCTTTCTGTCCTGCAACATCCACAATTTTATCCAATAAATATTTTCCATCCGTATCTTTTTTCCGACATATCTCCGCCGTAATACCAATCAGATAACTATTCAATTCACCCCGGTCCCATGCCTCAAAAACATCCGCAATTTCATCGTTATTCAACTGCCAGGATTCTTTCAGTATATAATAACTTTCAGCTATTAACTGCATGTCTCCATATTCAATGCCATTATGCACCATTTTCACATAATGTCCCGCACCGCCCGGTCCTATCCACTGACAGCAAGGTGTTCCGTCATCCAGACGGGCTGCAACACTTTGCAAAAGTTCTTTCACCAACGGCCAGGCAGCAGAAGAACCACCAGGCATAACAGAAGGCCCGGTCAATGCACCTATTTCGCCACCTGAAATTCCGGTCCCTACATACAATACTCCTTTTTTTTCCACAAACTTCATCCGACGCTCCGTATCCCTGAAATCAGAATTTCCTCCGTCAATAATGACATCTCCGGACTGTAAACAAGGCAATACCTCCCCAATCATATCATCTACCGGTTGTCCGGCGCGGACCATCAGCATCACTTTCCGGGGTCGCTTCAAAGAAGAAACCAGTTCTTCCACAGAATAGGCCGGAATAAAATTTTTTCCAGCCCCGCGTCCCCGGATAAAACGGTCAACCCTATTTTCCCTTCCGGAATGCAACCGGTTATATACAGATACGGTAAAGCCCTTACTTTCAAAATTCAAGGCCAGGTTTTCCCCCATCACGGCCAAACCTATCAAACCTATGTCAGATATATTCATAATGGATGTTACTTACATTAACTCCTATTACGACTACACTTGTCCGAAAGTTTTCATCCGGTTAAAAAGAGAAAAGATAAAAATACTAAATCGAAATCCTCCGAAGTAAAGCTAAAAATACTGATAGGGCAAACTAAAGTTCCTGATTGATTGGTTTATCATAACTTCAGTTTACCCTACCAATGGTCCGAAAACCTTTTCCCATCAGATTGGGAAAATTACCAACCGGGGTTAAAAAATTCTTTTATCTAACAGGTAAAATCCATCTGTCATTTATTTTCAAATACGATATGTCCGTCTTTGACATCCACTACAATCTGATTATCTTTTGTCACTTTCTCTGCCAATATCTGTTTTGAAAGGTCGTTGAGCAAATTACGCTGTATAACTCTCTTCACCGGACGAGCCCCGAATTGAGGATCATAACCTTCTTCTGCTATCCATTCCACCGCTTTATCCGTAATTTCAACAGACAAACTATTACCAGACAACATCTTCTGTAAGGATTTCACCTGTAAACGAACAATATCCACAATCTCACTCTTCTGCAAAGGTGTAAACATAATCACCTCATCAATACGATTCAGAAACTCAGGCCGGATAGTTTGTTTCAACAAATCATAAACTTCATTATTGGTAGTTTCCAATATCTGTTCCCGGTTATTATCACTCAAACCTTTCAGTTTCTCCTGAATAATATGGGCTCCGATATTAGACGTCATAATGATAATCGTATTTTTAAAATCCACCGTCCGTCCCTTATTATCTGTCAAACGTCCATCGTCCAGCACCTGTAAGAGAATATTAAAAACATCCGGATGTGCTTTCTCTATCTCATCCAGCAATACCACCGAATAAGGTTTACGCCTTACAGCTTCTGTAAGCTGTCCCCCCTCATCATATCCGACATACCCCGGAGGAGCTCCGATCAAACGGGATACAGAATGCTTCTCCTGATATTCCGACATATCAATACGGGTCATCTGCGACTCATCGTCAAACAAAAATTCTGCCAACGCTTTCGCCAATTCAGTTTTACCGACACCGGTTGTTCCCAGAAAAATAAACGAACCTATCGGCCGGCGGACATCCTGCAACCCGGCCCGGTTTCGCCGGACAGCGTCAGCCAAAGCAGCAATGGCCACTTCTTGCCCAACTACCCGTTTGTGCAACTCTTCTTCCAGGTGCAACAATTTAGTACGTTCACTCTGCATCATCCGGTTCACCGGTATGCCCGTCCATTTAGAAACTACTGCAGCTATATCGTCCACCGTCACTTCTTCTCGTATCAAAGATTCGCCGTGCTTCATGTCAGCCAGCTTTTTCTTTACCTCTTCTATCCGCTCTTCCGCCTCTTTGATTTTTCCATACCGCAATTCAGCTACCTTGCCATAATCCCCCTCGCGTTCAGCGCGGCTGGCTTCAAATCTATATTGCTCAATGGCATCCTTATTTTTCTGAATCTCATCGATTAAAGAACGTTCGGATTCCCACTGAGCCCTTAATTTTGTACGCTCTTCATTCAGATTGGCCAGTTCCTTTTTAATTTCGTCCAGTTTTTTGCTTGTCCCTTCACGTTTCAACGCCTCCTTCTCAATTTCCAGTTGCTGGATTTTCCGGTCAAGCTCATCAATTTCCTCCGGGACGGAATTCATTTCCAACCGTAACTTTGCTGCCGCTTCATCTACCAGGTCTATAGCCTTATCCGGCAAAAAACGATCCGATATATAACGATGAGATAATTCTACGGAAGCAATAATAGCATCATCAGTAATCCGCACTTTATGATGGTTTTCGTACCTTTCTTTCAAACCGCGCATGATACTAATGGCACTCATCACGTCCGGTTCATCAATCATTACTTTCTGAAAACGACGCTCCAAAGCCTTATCCTGTTCAAAATACTTTTGATATTCATTGAGGGTAGTAGCACCAATAGCCCTCAAATCCCCCCGGGCCAATGCCGGTTTCAGAATATTGGCAGCATCCATGGCTCCCTCGGATTTTCCGGCACCAACCAACGTATGAATCTCATCAATGAATAAAATGATTTCTCCTTCGGAAGCCAATACTTCATTAACCACTGCTTTCAATCGTTCCTCAAATTCTCCCTTATACTTTGCACCAGCCACCAAAGCTCCCATATCCAGCGAATAAATCTGTTTGGACGCCAGATTTGAAGGAACATCACCATTTACAATACGCTGGGCCAAACCTTCGGCAATAGCCGTCTTACCAACCCCCGGCTCACCAATCAAAATCGGATTATTCTTAGTACGCCGCGATAAGATTTGCAACACCCGGCGAATCTCATCATCCCGGCCAATCACCGGGTCCAGTTTTCCGTTACGGGCACGCTCATTCAGATTAACAGCATACCGGCCCAAAGCATCATAACTATCTTCTGCAGACTGAGAGTTTACTTTCGAACCTTTCCGCAATTCTGTAATAGCTTCCTTTGTCTCCTTCTCCGTCAAACCGCTATCTTTCAGCAATCGGGCCACCTGATCCCGATTATCCAACAATCCCAACAGGATATGCTCCAAAGAAACATACTGATCACCCATTTCCTGCGCTAAACGAACAGCTTTTTCCAAAGCCTTATTGGCATCTGACGAAAGATAAGTTTCACCTCCGGAAACTTTCGGATAACTATCTATCACACGGTCCAGTGCCGATGTCAGATTATTTCTGTTGACTCCCAATTTGTTAAAAATAAAGTGAGTCACATTTTCCCCGACATTCAGCAGAGCTTTTAGCAAATGTCCCGTCTCAATAGCTTGTTGCCCCTTGCTTTGTGCAAGTTGCACCGCATTTTGCAATGCCTCCTGCGATTTAATTGTATAATTATTGGTATTCATAATCTTACCTTCTCCTTTCTGATGATTGACAGATACAAAACTTATACCGATTCCGCAAACTAAAAGTTGCAAAGAACTTTTTGCAGATTATTTGCCAAATTGACATAACAAATACTAAATTACAGACAAAACGACAGGCTTTTGTATTGGATTAGGTGATACCTATTCAATATAAAAGCCCGGAAATAATCTAATAATTTACACATTATTCCTTTGCTTTTTCTGAAATTTTATACCTTTATTTCCTCATTAGCACAATATTGTTCATGAAAACATTTATTTACACTTGTATTTGCATTTTTTTAAATTTTTCCCTTTTTGCTCAGCATCTGATACCGGTTCCTTCCCGGATAACCTCAACAGATAAAGGCAAGTACAACTTTGATTCAACTGAAAAAATTTATATATCCGATTGCAGCCTCCAAAATGAAGCGCACGAATTACAAAAAATACTCCGGCAAAGAACCGGATATCCGTCTGAAATTTCTCTGACACATAAAAAGCAGCACAAAAACATTGTCTTACAAATTGATACAACCTTGAGCCATCCGGAAGCATACCGGCTTATCATCACTCCTCAAGCCATTTGTATCTCCGGAAAAAAAGCTGCCGGAATATTTTATGGAATCCAGACCCTGGAACAACTGTTTTTTAAAGAAAACGGACAATCCCCGCATAAAAACCTTCCCTGCCTGAAAATCGAAGATACCCCCCGCTACAGTTACCGGGCTTTAATGCTCGACCCGGCAAGACATTTTATTCCCATAAAAGAAATAAAACGTTTTATCGACCTCATGGCCCATTACAAATTCAATGTATTGCAACTCCATCTGACAGACGACCAGGGATGGCGTATTGAAATAAAAAAATATCCGTTATTGACCGAAGCAGGTGCTTTCCGGGACAAACACTCCGGCCCCCAGGGACCCCACAACGGTTTTTATACCCAGGAAGAACTGAAAGACCTGATTAATTATGCAACAAGCCGGCACATTGAAATTATACCGGAACTGGATATACCAGGACATACAGCTGCACTCCTATATGCTTATCCCGAATTAGGCTGCATCCACATGAATAACGGGGCTGTCCAATTGGGCAAAACAACTGACAGAACGCTATGCGCTGCCCAAGAAAAAGTATATGAATTTTATGCCGGCATTTTACAAGAGGTATGCTCCCTCTTCCCTTCCCAACGCATCCACCTGGGAGGAGATGAGGCGGTTATCGGTAAAAACTGGGGACATTGTCCGGATTGTCAGCACCTGATGCAAACAAAAGGATATGAAGACGTCCGGGAAATCATGGGATACTTTTTCGGAAGAATACATCAAATGGTCAAACAGAATAAAAAAGAACTGATGCTGTGGTGTGAACTGGATAATATCCGTTTACCTGCCCGCGAATTCTTATTTCCCTATCCTCAGGACTGTACTTTGTTTACCTGGCGGATGGGACTGACCCCAAAAACCATCGAACTGACCGGAAAAGCAGGTATCAAATTAATCGCTTCGCCAGGTGAACATTGTTATCTGGATTATCCGCAATACAAAGGCGATTTACCTGAATTCAACAACTGGGGCATGCCTGTTCTGACCCTATCACAAAGCTATAACTGGGACCCGGGATACGGACTTCCGGCCAAACAGCAGGAACACATTATCGGTGTAGCCGGTCTGCTTTGGGCCGAAGCCATGCAGGATATCAACCGGATCACTTACATGGCTTATCCCCGTGCTCTGGCTTTAGCGGAAGCAGGATGGAGTTCCCCGGAAAACAGAAACTGGGAAAATTTCAAAACAAATCTGGTTCCTCATCTATCTGAGCTGATGAAACGGGGAATCAGTTTCCGGGTACCTTTCGAAATATACGAATCTTCTAATTCTGAAAAACGTAGGAAATAATATTTGCTCCCATTTGCAAAGCCTGCCGACGCTTATTTTCCGGATCGTTGTGGACTTCCGGGTCTTCCCAGCCGTCCCCCAGGTCAGTTTCAAAAGTAAATAACACCACCAGACGGCCTTCCTTGATAATACCCAGAGCCTGGGGCCGCTTGGCATCATGTTCATGAATCTTTGGCAACCCTTGTGAGAAATCATATTTTTGATGAAATACTGGATGTTCCCAAGGCAACTCGACAAACTCATCTTCCGGAAATACTTTCTTCATTTCCCGGCGGAAAGCAGCAGCCAAACCGTAATTATCGTCAGCATGCAAAAAACCGCCTGCCAATAAATAATCCCTCAGATTCTGAGCCTCAACCGGAGTGAATACTACATTTCCATGACCTGTCATATGGACAAAAGGATAATTGAAAATATCCCTGCTCCCGGGCTCCACGTTTACCGGTTCTGCCGCCAGATTCGTTTTCAGGTTCTCGTTACAAAATTTTATCAGATTCGGCAAAGCAGTCGGATTTGCATACCAATCTCCGCCTCCTTTGTATTTTAGCAAAGCTAATTTAGTCTTTGTCTCCTGTCCCCACAACCAACGTGGTACGACTAAAAACAATACAACTACCAATATTATTTTCCAGATATGTTCCATATAAATGATTTTACTCATGTGCCCTTCATGGCATTTGCCATTTTCCTAATTTATAAAGCCGGACTATACTTTATTGATAAAATTAATGCTGTGGCAAGCAACAATACCAGCCGTTTCTGTACGCAACCGACTGGTCCCCAATGTGACGGGTAAAAAACCTGCCCTTTCGGCCAATTCCACTTCTCCTATGGAAAAATCACCTTCCGGTCCGACCAGAATGACTACATCCTCACCAGGAATATAAATTTCATCCAGACGTTTTTTCTCTCCCTCATGACAGTGTGTTATAAATTTACAGCTTTCTGAACAGGCAGCCACAAATTCCTTAAAAGAAACCATCGGGTTTAACTTCGGCAAAAAGGATTTCAACGATTGTTTCATCGCTGCAATAATCACTTTTTCCAAACGTTCTTCTTTCACTGTTTTCCGTTCCGAATGTTCTGTATTCAACAAAGTAATTTCATCAATCCCCATCTCCGTACATTTCTCCAACATCCATTCAATGCGGTCAGTGTTTTTCGTCGGTGCAACCGCCAGATGCAACCGGAACGAACGACGCCCGTAATCCGCCACCGTCTTTACAATCCTCACCCGGCATCCCTTGGCATCCGCCCGGTCTATCACCCCCTCACACCAATTCCCTCTTCCGTCCACCAACACAACCGGCTCTCCCGCCTCCATCCGCAACACCCTCACACAGTGCTTCGACTCTTCCGGACTCAACGTATAATATTCCCCTTCTATATCAGGCGTATAAAACAAATTCATAAAATATCACATAAACCTATTAGCCTGCAAAAATAATAAAAGAACCCCACACCCCTATAACTTTACAAACTTTATAAACTCAAATGCCGCCCGAAAGCGGCATTTGGAATCTCATCAATCCTCCTCATTCGTTTCCTGATAAGACTTCAGCAATTCTTCCTGCACTTCCGACGGCACTTTCTCATATCCGGCAAAATTCATTGTAAAGGTGGCACGCCCCCCTGTAATAGAACTCAAAGCAGTAGAATAACGCAACATCTCTTTCAAAGGCACTTTTGCCTTGATTTTCTGAAAACCGTTATCAGCTTCCATGCCCATAATCAATGCACGCCGGGTCTGTAAATCACTCATCACATCGCCCATATCTTCATCCGGCGTCAATACTTCCACATCGTATACCGGTTCCAGAATCTTTGGGTTGGCTTTTTTAAAAGCTTCACTGAACGCATGCCGCCCTGCAAGCCGGAAAGAAATCTCATTGGAATCCACAGGATGCATTTTTCCGTCGTAAATACATACCCGGATATCCCGGGCATAAGAACCTGTCAATGGACCTTCTTCCATCTTTTCCATAATACCTTTCAAAATAGCAGGCATAAAACGAGCCTCTATCACTCCCCCGACTATGCAATTATAAAATACCAGTTTCCCTCCCCACGGAAGAGTATATTCCTCCTTTCCTTTCACTGACATTTTACTATCCACACCACCGATTTTATAGGATACCGGCTCCGGCATTCCCTCCTCATAAGGTTCAATAACCATATGAACCTCGCCGAACTGTCCGGCACCTCCGGATTGTTTCTTATGACGGTAGTCGGCCTGGGCATATTTCGTAATCGTTTCACGATAAGGAATTTTAGGTGCATAAAACTCAATAGGTATTTTATCATTGTGCTCAATACGCCATTTCATAGTATTCAAATGAAACTCTCCCTGCCCTGACAAAATCATCTGTTTTAATTCTTTCGAATATTCCACCAACAGTGACGGGTCTTCTTCGTGCATACGGTACAATACTTCAGCCATCTTTTCCTCATCCGCTTTTTTTACCGCCCGGACAGCCGTCCGGAAACGGGAATTGGGATACTTAATTCCCGGGAAAACATAGTCACACTCTTTACTATTCAAAGTGTCCCCGTTCTTAGTCCCTTTCAATTTTACCGTTGCACCGATATCCCCGGCACGCAACTCAGATACTTTTGTCCGGTTTTTTCCGGCCACGGCATATAACTGTGCAATACGTTCCTTCGCGCCTGTTGTCATGTTAATCAAATCATCCCCTTCTTTCAGTACTCCCGACACCACTTTAAAATAGTTGATATCTCCCAAATGCTGTTCAATCGTCGTACTAAACACAAAAGTTGAAACCGGTCCGGAAATATTATAAGGCACCAACTTACCGGCACAGGTTGTCATTCCCGGCATTGCAGCAGCACTGGGTGCCACATTCACCAGAAATTCCATAAACCGGCGGACACACATATCCTTTTCCGCCGAAACGCAGAATAAAGGAAACATATCCCTGGCGATTAACCCTTTCCGGATTCCGGCACGCATTTCATCTTCCGTCAGGCTTCCTTTCTTAAAATACAATTCCATCAGTCCCTCGTCATTCTCGGCAGCAGCCTCAACTAAAGCATTGTGCAATTCATTCGCTTTTTCCCGCTCAGTCTCAGGAATAGGAAGTACATCCGGCTTCCCTCCTTCCGGTTTCCACTGATACATCTCCATTTTCAGCACATCAACTACCTGATTGAATCCTGAACCCGGATTTACCGGATACTGCACTAACACCACTTTTTTTCCAAAAGAAGCCTGGGCATGTTCCACTGTCTGTTCAAAATTAGCTTTCTCATGGTCCAATTGATTCACGATAAAAATCATCGGCTTATGAAGTTTTCGGGCATGTCGGCTGATAATTTCAGTACCCACTTCCACTCCCCGTACAGCATTAACCACCATAACAGCAGTATCTGCCACATTCAGCGCAGAGATAACACCTCCGACAAAATCATCAGCTCCCGGAGTATCAATAAAATTCAATTTCTGTCCTTTCCATTCCGTATACAATACTGCCGGAAAAACAGACGAACCATATTCCTGCTCCACAGGACGGTAATCAGAAGCCGTGTTTTTTGCATTCACAGTACCTCTGCGCGGAATGACCCCGCCCTCATACATCATCGCTTCGGCCAGAGTGGTCTTTCCCGACCCGGCACTACCCACAAGTGCGATATTCTTAATTTCATTAGGATTGTAGATTTTCATAGTATAAGGTTTTAGGTTATGCTCAAAACATTTTTCTCAAACGTTTTAAATCGGTTCACAAATTATACATAAATTTTCAAAAATCAAAGAATTTACAGGCTATTTTACAATACAGTAAATGCTACCAAAAGACTCAGCAACTTTTTTTCGCACAAATCCCCTACAAAACGACACACAACCCGTATACTAAAAGAAATGGTATAATTTTTGCATAGATTTTGTACCCCTTGGTTACAAACAGGAATCACAAATACCCTTATTTGACGAACTTTTTAAACTTTATAAAAAAATGGAACATACATCATTATTCGCAGGAAACTGGTGGATTTGGGCTATTTTCATCGGATTTACCCTCATCAGTTGGCTCATCAGCAACCAATTGAAAAGCCGTTTTGCCAAATATTCCAAAATACCGACCGACAACGGAATGACCGGCCGGGACGTCGTAGAAAAAATGCTACGTGACAACGGCATAACGGGAGTCAAAATAGGAAGTGTCGAAGGACAACTGACAGACCACTACAACCCAGCCAACAAAACCATTAATCTCAGCCGGGATGTATACTACGGAAACAGCATTGCAGCAGCTGCCGTAGCAGCACATGAAACAGGCCATGCCATACAGCACGCCAAAGCTTACAGCATGCTGAAATTACGTTCAGCTTTAGTACCGGCAGTGGAATTTGCTTCACACTGGGTACAATGGATTCTGTTGGCAGGTATCATCCTGGTAAACAGTTTTCCGGGACTACTATTGGCAGGCATCGGTCTGTTCGCTATCATGACCCTGTTCAGTTTCATCACACTACCCGTTGAAATTGACGCCAGTCACCGGGCTCTGGCTTGGTTGAGAAATTCCGGCATTACCAATTACCAAACCCAAGGCTATGCCTTTGACGCCCTGAAATGGGCCGCCTACACCTACGTTATTGCCGCTCTGTCTTCTTTAGCGACACTACTTTATTATATCATGATTTACCTGAACAGAAGAGATTGAGACACTTTTCAGGAATACATATAATAACTGACGGATGAAAGTCCCGAAAATTTACAATCAGTGACTTTCATCCGCCAATCCGTTTTCATAATTATTCAATCTTTAATCTCCGCCTGTTCCGGGGAAACTGAATTTTCTCCGGACAGCGATTCCGCAGACGGTTGCTGTGGCTGAACAGCCTTTTCCCGGAAAGGTTTAAACGTTCTTTTAATCTCATCTGCATAATCCAGCTTTTCCCACGTAAAAAGTTCCACCTCTTTTTCTACTGCCGGCCAGTAAGTTGAAGTATAGGCTTTCTTTACTATCCGGGGGTTACGTCCCATGTGACCATAACTTGCTGTTTCCTGATAAATGGGATTCCGGAGTTTCAAACGTTCCTCTATGGCTTTCGGACGCAAATCGAAAATCTCAGTCACCTTGGCAGCTATTTCCGTATCACTCAATTGTACTTTTGCCGTCCCGTAAGTATTCACATACACTCCTACCGGACGGGCCACTCCTATGGCATAAGAAATTTGTATCAAAATTTCATCCGCAACACCTGCCGCCACCATATTTTTAGCAATATGCCGGGCAGCATAAGCCGCAGAACGGTCCACTTTTGAAGGATCTTTTCCTGAAAATGCACCTCCCCCGTGAGCCCCTTTCCCCCCATAAGTATCCACAATAATTTTACGGCCTGTCAATCCCGTATCTCCGTGAGGTCCTCCGATAACAAATTTCCCGGTAGGATTGACATATAATATAAGATTTTTATCAAACAAAGCCTGCACCCGTTTGGGCAATTTGGCTTTTACCCTGGGTAATAAAATATCAATAATGTCTTTCTTAATCCACTCCACCATGACTTTATCCGCTTTCAACCGGGCTTCCGGAGTTTCATCTGCCGGTCGGATAAAATCATCGTGTTGCGTAGAAACAACAATGGTATGAATCCGAAGCGGTTTACCGTCATCGCCATATTCAACGGTTACCTGTGACTTGGAATCGGGACGCAAATAATTCATCAATTGTCCCTCTTTACGAATTTGTGCCAATTCCTGTAAAAGCAAATGCGCCAATTCCAAAGACAAAGGCATATAATTGTCAGTCTCATTGCAAGCATAACCAAACATCATCCCCTGATCTCCGGCCCCTTGCTCCATCGGATCCTCACGCACCACTCCCCGGTTGATGTCAGGCGATTGCTCATGAATGGCACACAACACACCACAACTGTTACCGTCAAACATGTACTCGCTTTTCGTATAACCGATTTCGTTGATTACCTCCCTGGCAATCTGCTGTACATCTACATAAGTTTTGGTTTTAATCTCACCGGCAACTACCGTCTGTCCTGTCGTTACCAATGTTTCGCAAGCGACTTTTGCATCCGGATCAAAAGCAAGAATCCGGTCGAGTACTGCATCTGAAATCTGGTCGGCCACTTTATCGGGATGTCCCTCTGATACCGACTCTGAAGTAAATAAATATCCCATAATTTAATTTTTGATTTTTGATTATAGACTTCAGCTTACAATGCCCAAGGTTATCGTAAATCGCAAATCTAAAATCGTAAATTAATATACGGGAAAGGCAATGGATGGTTGAATTCAGAAGATTATGCGTTTTAGCAATTTTTTTCTGTGGTTGCAATCAGCCAAATCTTTCCACAATGACGGTGCAAAGATACAACATTTTGCAAAAAAAGAGAAAGGATAAATAATATATCATGAAAGATTGGAGAATTAAAGAGAATTAAAAACAGGAATTTTTTAATTTTGTCCCCTGAAACAGTACACCGGATTCAAAAGTTCACACCAGCTCTATGAACTTCCGGAACTTTACAAACAAATCAACTATGACATTTTTCTATAATACCGGAATAAGTGCTTATAATCTGGCTATCCGTCTGGCTGCTCCTTTTAACGAAAAAGCAAAACTGTTGAACAAGGGCAGAAAAGAAGTCTGGGAAAAAATCCGGACCATACAACGTGGCAACCAACGCTTGGTGTGGTTTCATGCTGCCTCCCTGGGAGAATTCGAACAAGGCCGGCCCGTTATAGAAAAACTAAAGCAGACAGAACCGGACACCAAGATTCTGCTGACTTTTTTTTCTCCGTCCGGTTATGAAATCCGGAAAAATTATACAGAAGCAGATTACATTCTTTATTTACCTGCCGATACAAAACGAAATGCAATCCGGTTTATTGAAACCCTCCGGCCGGATGCTGCAATATTCATTAAATACGAATTTTGGTTTCATTATCTGCATGAACTCCGCAACCGGCAGATTCCCATCTATTTGATTTCGGCTATTTTCCGTCCGGAACAACCTTTTTTTAAAAATTGGGGAGGACTACACCGCCAGATGCTGTCTTTTTTTAAATGCCTGTATGTTCAGGACAAAGAATCAGTGAATCTTCTGAACAAAATCGGTATCAGAAATGTACAACTCACCGGTGACACTCGTTTCGACCGGGTAAAACAAATCGCTGAAACAGCCCGGACGATTGAAAAAGCAGAATCATTTTGCAACGATCAGCCCGCCATAATCTGCGGAAGCACCTGGCCCCCGGACGAAGAAATCCTGCTGGAATACATTAACTCTTATTCCGGCAATTATAAATGGATAATCGTTCCCCACGAAATCGGTGAAAATCATATTAAAAATATCCTTGAAAAATGCAAAAAGAAAACCGCCCGCTACAGCCAAGCCGGGACGGATATATCTTCCTGCGATGTGTTGGTCATTGACTGCATCGGACTTTTGTCCTCCATTTACCGGTACGGCAAAATCGCTTACATCGGAGGAGGTTTCGGAGCAGGTATTCATAATACTCTTGAAGCTGCAGTCTACGGTATTCCTGTCATTTTCGGCCCAAAATATCAAAAATTCAATGAAGCCGTCAACCTGATTCAGACAGGAGGAGCATTCAGCATTCAAAACAACAAAGAATTGAAAGAAGTCCTGGATAATCTGATCCAAAATCCTGCAATCGCAGAAATTGCCGGACAAAAAGCACTGGAATATGTCAACAGTCAATTAGGAGCAACCGACAGCATCGGAAAAGGGATACTGACAAACGATAAGCGATGAACGGCTCACCGCTTCGTTTCCCTGAGCCATTCTTTCAGCGTATTGATAAGATCTTCCCTGGATACAGGGTCAAAATCCTTTATCCGGCAAGTGTGACTCATGTCACTTTTCACATATTTCCGGCTTTTCCAGTTTGTTTTCAGGTCAACCCCCGTAGCATACCAAGGATCGCTTCCTCCATAAATGAAAAGTATTTTTTCAGCATCGGTCTGCAACCATTTACTGATAGCCCGCATCTGCTCTGCATTAAAAGGTTTCTTTTTCGCATTTTCAGGCATTGTAAATGAAAAATCTATATTTTTTTTATCGTCACTGAAATATTTTTTGAAAGGTTTGATGTTATAATCATACATACCGGTTTCAGTTAGTGCCATATAGAAAAAAGGCTGCATCCGCACAATATACTCGTCCTCAAAAAATTGAGGGGTGGACACTGCCACCAGATAATTGAAAATTTCCACAATATCAGCACTTTCCTCGTCTGGAATAGCTGCAGCACTATTCCCCCACTGCCAGAATGCAAAAGGATACTCCAGCACTATCAGTTGTAATGCCCGTTTTACTCCTCCGACAATTTCGTAAGTATACCCCGCTTTTTCTGCCATCTTCTGCAACCTGCTTGCCAATGTATCCTGATTTTTAAAACACAGCAACTGAAAATCCCGTACTGCCCAATGAGACGAATTCAAATCATCCCAGGCAAATAATTCGCTTAAACCATTTCCTTTGGCCGTTCCCAATTTATCCAGAAACTTTTCCAGACGGGGATCGACATACGACAAATTCAAAGGTGCAACATACGGAACACTGACTTCAACATCATCCGGATAAAAATAGCGATGAAAAATAGCGGCCTGTCCTCCTTTGCTGATTCCTGTGGAAATCCACGCGGAAGACGGATAAATTGTTTTTCTGATAGTTTGGATGATGTTATGATGATCCGCAGCAGCCTGTTTAATGGTCAGGTATTCCCAGGGTATTCCCCCTTCCGGCACACTCTGATCAAAAAAACGATGTTCAATAGTCAACTGATTCGCCTCAAACAAAGCCGACAATTCCCCCTCTGCTCCCGAACCAATCTGGTAACCCTGCAATTCCGCTACAACAGGTGCATCTGTTTTTTTATGTCCCAAAAACACTTTTTGTCTGAACATTCCCTTAGAAACATCCGAGTGGTTAATCGGCTGCTCAAACCAAAACTCATAATACTCCCTGAAACCATCCACTTTCTTTTCTTTTATATCACTGATTTCAGGAATTTGTTTCAGTTTCTCCAATACTCCGTTACCGGCAAATACCGCAACTGTAAACCATAATAAAAGCGTTAATGTTCCCGCAATTTTTTTCATAATCAAAATGATTTCTCTTTCTGCTTGCAAGATAGGAAAAAATGCTGACAAATTAAAGCGGTCCCCCCCCCAATAGTCCATACGACAATGATTGATACCATCCTGCACCATATCAATTTGATGGTACAATGCGACTGGAGTTGCGAGCCCTCCGATTCATTCAATTGCCAAAACAGCATAAGCAAACTCTCGGAGCTTTCCGCCATATCCAAACGCAACCTGCACATCGTTTTCAAATCATACACGGGTGAATACCTGCACAAATACATCAACCGCCTCCGCTTGGAATATGCGTGGGGCATGTTGAAATCCGGCAATTACACAAACGAAAAGATAGCGGAACATATCGGTTTTACCAACGTTACAGCGTTCTACAACGCCTTCAAAAAACATTTCGGACAAACTCCCGCCCAATCCAAACAAGCACCTTTGCCTCTCCGTACAACGCCGTCCGAGCCGAAACACCGTTCCAATTCATTCATCAAAACGACTTTATCATAATTCCGGTTCTCATAGAATATCTTGTCCGTCATGATAACGGAATCCTCGCACTTAATGACATTCCCACCGTCCAAAACGACATCCGTCTTTGTCACCCTCACATCCGGAAGATTCAATTTCTCAAAACACACTGCCCCATCCGTCCGATAAGCCGCCGAATCCCGCAAGTAATCAGGGGTATAAACATACTGCAAATAAGCATCCGGACTTAACTGTATCGGCATAAAATCACGCACCCAATAATCCCGCGTATCGCTCAATAATCCATAAGGCGCATGGAGTACTCAAAAGTGCAAAACCGTTCACCTCCTCCTCCAAAAATTTACCGGACTTTTTGTAAATTTGTGCGTTTTTTCGTCTACGCATGAATTGCATGAAGTTTTGGATCCGCTATAAAGAACATTATAAAGCACTGATACAACTCGGTGTTCCTATTGTTATCGGGCAAATCGGTATTGTTGTTGTCGGATTGGCCGACAATATGATGGTGGGACAGTTCAATACCCTCCACCTCGCTGCTGCATCTTTCGTAAACAGTGCTTTTAATATTCCCATCCTGTTCGGCCTCGGTTTTTCCTATGGTCTTACCCCTTTAGTAGGACAATTTTTCGGACGGCAAGACAAATTCCACATCGGTCAACTTCTGCGGAATAGTCTTTTGGTCAATCTCTGTATGGGACTACTGTTGACCCTAATCATGACAGGAGTATGGTTCAATATCGATAAAATGGGACAACCGGAAGAATTATTGCCCCTCATCCGTCCTTATTTTCTGCTCCACCTGGCCTCCCTTCCGTTTGTCATGCTTTTTAACTCGTTCAAACAATTTGCCGACGGCATTACGGACACAAAAACTCCCATGTACATCATGATTTCTGCCAACCTACTAAACATCGGAGGTAATTATATTCTAATCTACGGGAAACTAGGATTGCCGGCATTAGGGGTTGTCGGTGCAGGTTTCTCCACACTTATGGCCCGTTTTGTCATGTTTGTAGCCTTTGCCATTCTTTTTTATCGTAGCATACACTACCGCAAATATTTTGTTGGCTATAAACGCAGCCGTTACAATCTGACAGATATTCTTTCTTTAAATAAAATGGGCTGGATGATTGGTCTGCAAATGGGCTTGGAAACCGCCCTGTTCAGTGTGACGGGTATTATGATCGGCTGGTTGGGCAGCATCGCCTTAGCGGCACATCAGGTTATGGTGGCCATTTCCACCTTGGGATTCATGATTTACTATGGTGTCGGGGCCGCCATATCCGTCCGGGTCAGCAATTATTTCGGACGCGGAGACCTGCTCAATGTACGCCGTACCACCCTGGCAGGCTTTCATCTGATTCTCTGCCTCGCTTTAATGGCTTCCGCCGTCTTTATGTTTTCCCAGAATCTGATTGGTTATCTGTTTACCAATTCCCCGGAAGTCATCAGCACTGTATCCACTCTTGTCTTTATTCTGGTTGCTTATCAGTTCGGCGACGCTCTTCAAATCACCTATGCAAACTCCCTTCGGGGAATTGGCGATGTCGTATCTATGGCCTTGATTTCCTTTATCGGTTATTTCATTATCGCCATGCCCGTTTGTTATATCTGCGGATTTATCCTCAAGGGAGGCATTCAGGGCATCTGGCTCGGTTATCCCGTAGGCTTAACCCTCACCGGCATGATGATGTGCGCACGCTATTATTACAAGACTGTCCTCCGGAAATAGATACTCTTACCGTTACAGCAGCATCTCCTTGATTTTCTGTATCCCCCATTGCCGATCGGCAAAATGCACAGTATGTATTCCCAAGCGTTCGGCGGCCGCCACATTAGGCTTCAAATCATCGATAAAAAGCGTCTTTTCGGCTTGCAAGCCGTAGCGTTCTAACAGCAATCGGTATATTGCTTCCTCTGGCTTGATAACATGTTCCAGAGCAGAAATAATCTGGCCTTCGAAATAAGAAAAAACTTCACGGTCCTTGAGATAATCATAGTATTCTACCGACATATTCGACAGGCAGAACAGCCGGTAATCCCGTCCCGCCAGTTCCCGTATCAACTCCACTGTTCCAGGAATATCCACCAGGAAATGTTTGATGTATTCCATAAAGTCCCAACACTCTGCATATGTCCGTCCTGCAAACCGGCTCATCTCCGTACTCACTTCAGCCTGAGTCAACATACCACGGTCAAACTGCGTCCAATAACGCTCGAAAAAACCACCTTTGAACAATGCCAATGGCAACTCCTTGTCTCCGGGATATTCCTGCATCAAACGCTCCGGACTCCAGTCAACAACTACTCCTCCCAAATCAAATACAATATTTTTCATGAATACCTTTTTAATGCGAAATTATACTTCAACACGCTAATATACAACTATTTCATCAACAAACTGAAACCCGTTCTGCCGCTTGGCAAAGAATTTCACATAACGTCCCCTTGCCCGGAAACGGGTTGTAAAATCGCGGATAACCAAAGATTTTTCACCCGAAGGAACCTGATTTTCTATACGCGCCACTTCCTGAAAATGTACCCCGTCTTCCGAGACACTCACTACCACATAACGGGGCATATAAACTCCGGGACCCGTCAATTGCATAAAATTAGCCGAAACATAATTTAAGTTGCAAACAGTATCCAGGTCTATCAGCACATCCACATCCGCCAGAAATCCTTGCCAACGTCCGTCCCCATAAGTCAACCCGCCCCGATAGCCATCCGTAAGCGTCCCGGTACCGGCAGCAGGATAAGAACCGCTATAGCGTTTCTGATAAGTAACCTTTTTTCCAATGGCCCGGTGATAATCCACCCGGCTCTCCAGTACTTTTTCCGAAGGCTTTCCGTTTTCAACAATAAAAGCCTTTATCCGGGCGGAATCCTTGACATAAAAAGGTCGCCGATATACCTGTTCCTGTCCGTCATCAATTTGGTAACGAATCTCCGGCTTATACTTCTCAGCATCAAAAGTAATTTTCAATTGCCGGTTCAGGGTATCCACTTCTGTCTGCATATCAATATGGTCACTGAGAGTGAACACATTCACCCCTTTTTCTTTCAACCAACCGATATGGTAAGCAATGCGTCGCTTAAAATCTTCCGTTTCCTTTTTTTCGCGGGGCGACCACACTACTTCAGACAATGCCAGCAAACGCGGAAATATCATATACTCGGCATGGGATGTTGTCGGAATATATTCCGCCCACACATTTGCCTGTGCCCCAAGAATATGTTTTCCCTCTTCGGGAGTCAATTCCTCCGGCACCGGATAATAGGAATACACTTTCAGATAGGGCAGGAACCCTCCGATAGCCGCCGGTTGTGTACGGGGATCCGCCTGATAACTGTCAAAATAACAATATCCCCCGGGAGTCATAATCACATCATGTCCCATCCGGGCTGCCTTTATACCTCCCGATTCCCCCCGCCAGGACATCACTGTCGCATCCGGTGCCAGCCCCCCGTCAAGGATTTCATCCCATCCGATTAATTTGCGGCCCTTGGAATTCAGAAATTTTTCCACCCGGTGAATCATGTAGCTTTGCAATTCTTTTTCATTTTTCAAACCATTCTCTTTCATCCGTTTCTGACATTTCTGACATTTTTTCCAGGCCGCCGTAGACGCCTCATCTCCCCCGATATGAATGTACTCGGAAGGAAATAGTGACATCACTTCCGTCAAAACGTTTTCCACAAACTCAAAAGTTTCCTCATTCCCGATACACAATTCCCCATTCCGGTAAGGCTTGCCATAACATCCCAACTGCGGATAAATGCTAACCACTTCCTCCGAATGCCCCGGCATTTCAATTTCCGGAACCACGGTAATATGCCGCCGGGCAGCATATGCCACCACTTCGCGAATTTCGTCCTGGGTATAGAAACCTCCGTAAGCACCGTCAGCATCTTCCGTCGTGTAATGCCGGTCTCCCTCCCACCAATCCATATAATTCGCCTGCGGACGCCAAGCCGCCCGTTTCGTCAATTCAGGGTATTTCTTAATCTCTATACGCCATCCGGCCGCATCCGTCAAATGCCAATGCAGTCGGTTTAACTTATAATTTGCCATTAAATCCAGGCATTTCATCACAAATTCTTTCGGAAAAAAATGACGGGATACATCCAGATGTAATCCCCGGTAAGAAAAAACAGGTTCGTCTTCTATCGTCAACACAGGCAAATTCCATCTCTTTTTCCCGGCTTGATAAAATTGCCGGTCCGCAAGCAACTGTCCCAATGTTTGTGTTCCGTAAAACAAACCGGCTGAAGAATTTGCCAATACAGAGATACTCCCGGGACTTATCTGAAGCTGATAAGCTTCCGCTTTCCCTGACCTGAAAGCAGTATCAATCACAAATTGAATCACATTTTCACCTTCATCTCTCAGAAGCAGTTCATACCCTGCAATCGCAGAAATCATCGTATTAAGTAATTCTCCATACTCCTTTCCCCCCCCTTCAGAAGCTATTTTCAAGACAGTATTTTCATTTAATTTAAAATTACCCTGCCCCGGAACAACTTGTTTCGGCTGAGGAATCAATTGCAATTCCACATCCTGAGGTACAGAGGTACTGCAAGCCATCATTAATCCGGCCCACACAACGCATAGTAAACGATATTGAATCATAGGAATAGTTTATATTATACTGCAAAAGTAACTATCCCGTATAAAATTACAAACCGGTTTTACGGATGAAACATTGGTATAAAAACTTTCCACCTGCTTTTCAACAGATGGAAAGTATTCAGAATATGAGTATTGAACATTAAGAATATGCCCTCGTTTACGCAACAGCTACAAAAAAGATTCAAAAAAATAAACCAATTCTTTGGAGGTTATTCAAAAATATCTACCTTTGCAGCCGAGTTCTTTGCCCAGATGGCGGAATTGGTAGACGCGCTGGTCTCAAACACCAGTGAAGCAATTCGTGCCGGTTCGATCCCGGCTCTGGGTACAAGAAAGAAAGCTAAGTATTTGATAATTCAATACTTAGCTTTTTATTTTGCTTGAATTTTCCCCACACGTGCAAAAAATATAGCAGTAAGTCATTATTTCTTTTGGTTGAACGTAGTAAATAAGTTACCTTTGAAAAGAAATAAAGCCTATTAAATAAAAGTAATGGAACAAGGTGTTTGGCAAGAAATAGAACTGTTGTACCAGAAGTTTCAAAAACTTGGTATCAGTGAAGCGGTGGACTATGATAAGTACTACCTTTATTCTCTCATTACCCATTCCACAGCCATAGAAGGCTCCACATTGACCGAACTTGATACACAGCTTCTCTTTGACGAGGGAGTAACAGCGAAAGGGAAACCGCTTGTGCATCATCTGATGAATGAAGATTTGAAGCAAGCGTACGAACTTGCCAAAGTTGAATCAGACAGCCTTGTACCTATAACTCCTGCTTTTCTGAAAAGGATGAATGCAATGCTGATGCGTACTACTGGCAGCGTTCACAGTGTGATGGGTGGCTCTTTTGATTCTTCTAAAGGAGAGTTCCGTCTATGTGGTGTTACGGCTGGTGTTGGCGGACATTCTTATATGAACTATTTGAAAGTTCCTGCTAAGGTGGATGAACTTTGTGCGATTCTTCAAGAGAAGCAAAAGAAAATGGGAACATTTCGGGAACAATACGAGTTGAGCTTTAATGCCCACCTTAATTTAGTAACTATTCATCCGTGGGTGGATGGCAACGGAAGAACGGCTCGATTACTGATGAACTACATCCAATTTTGCTATCACCTTTTTCCGACCAAAATATTTAAAGAAGATAGAGAAGAATATATTCTTTCCCTGCGCCAATGTCAGAATGAAGAAACTAATCAGCCGTTTTTGGACTTTATGGCAAGGCAGTTGAAGAAATCACTTTCTATAGAAATTGAACGATTCAATGTATCACGAAAGAAAGGGTTTAGTTTCATGTTCTGATACTATATAAAACAAGGATTGCTATTTATGAGTTTATGGTAAACTTGCATGTGGGAAAGTTTGAACATCCATAGAAAGTGCCGTACTTGCCTTTCCTCAAAATGAGATGTCCTCCGCATTGAGGACAAACACCTTGATTTATTAGGCGTGAACTTCTGTATTGCCGAGCCTTTGCGTTATGCTTATGCTGTTTTAGTTTCTCTTTATCAGCGATTATGCGATTCTGGTTAATTGTCTGTATTATCCAATTTATGGTCTCCTGATTAAGAACAGCAGTTCTGTATTGTAATATAGCACGTTTTAGATTATATCTGTTTACAACTATGTTATTGTCAGCATGCACTTTTAATTCCGCACTGTTATTGAAAACGACAATTGGAATAAAAAGTATATCCGTTGAACATTTGAGCAAATGATGCAAAAATCTTACATGTCCAGCGTTTTGTTTTATCGGATTGTAAAATTGATGTTTACTTTTATAGATGGTTTGCGTCCAGTATTCACCGTTCTCTCTGCCCAAAATCCAACCTTTATATCCCTTTGTTTCAATTACAAAGACACCATAAGGTGAAACTACAATATGGTCAATTTGTGTTGAATATCCGTTACTTTCGAATAGTAAATCATTAAAAACAACATACTCTTCTGGTAACTCTTGAATCTTGTTATTCACAAGTTTTTCAGAATACTTGCCTTTCCACATTGGCATCTTCAATTTAATAAAGATTACCACTGCAAAAAAGATAACGGTGATGGCAATATGCATATTACTGATTTAATAGATTCTTTTTATCCATCTTTTACTTGATTCAAATCCTCATTGAACATGCCATCTTCTTCCTGTTACTTTATCTAACAAAAGAAATTGATATATATTTTTTGTTGGATATAATTCAAATGTTCCACAGCCTGTACCAAGAGATAGGTCTTCGTTATTAAGGGTTGCAGAACCTTCTTTATCATCATCCAAAGACCATTGTACAATTTCTATTTTCCCTGTCATTGTATCTAATTGCAGAAAATTATATATATTTTCTGTTGGATATAGTTTGTATCTATCAAGTCCATGCATACGAAAATCTATATCTTCTACAATAGCATGTATTTTAATCAAAGTAGAATCATTAACTGTTTTGGTATGTGAAATGGAACTTTCATTTTGTGCAAAAACACATAATGGAATTAAAAATAAATAAAAAATAATCGTAAGTTTCTTCATAGGTAAATCATTTAAGTGATTAAAATTAAGGGTAATAGTATAGCTATTACTGTATTTATTTCTTCCTATTTACATCCCATTTGAAAGTATAAATATAATCTCCGATGGGAATGTTTACAATCAAAATCTTACCTTTTTTCCTTTTAATATTCATATAGCCAATAATAGCTTCATCGGGATAAATAGTTGTGGTTTTTAAATATCCTTGTTCACGTATAGTTCGGTCATTATCCATCATTTGTCCTAATGTAAGCATTTGATTGGTAGATGCGACATTTGCTTGGTATGCTGCATTAGCGTCATAATGATTGGTTATGGTGGAAAAAACGGAAAACTTGCCCCCTTAAAAACGGATGAAGGTGACCACCTAAAGTTCCTCCTTCAAAAAAGTGTAAAGTTGTTCATCGGGAATGG
>OFFV01000095.1_pt1 | contig 79690 bp, 64 predicted proteins | sample 1521461 | NCBI WGS metagenome assembly OFFV01 (sample SAMEA3504120, study PRJEB24116) | mouse gut metagenome | biome: mouse gut; feature: mouse-associated habitat; material: faeces | place: Denmark | collected 2011 | reverse complement strand
CTGTCGCTAGCGTTCATCCTGAGCCAGGATCAAACTCTTCGTTGTTGTTTATCTTCGTTCTTTTCTTTTTCAAGTTAAAAAAACAAGACAAAAGCTGATTTTTTGTTTCTGTCCTGAGTGCTTGCGCGCCTCCGGTGCAGTCACGGATCATCAGACTTCTTGGCTCGGACTCCGACTTATTGACTGTTTATCGTTTCATCTGCAGAAATTGACTTGAGCATTCATTTCAAAATGACTCTTGTACTGTTTCTTGTCTATTGCAAATATTTCAATGTTCTCTTTTCGGTCGCCGCTTTTTCGGCGCGGCGGAAAATCTTTGCAAAGTTACAGCTTTTATTTTTATCAGCCAAACTTTTTAAGATTTATTTTTGTTTTTCCTTCCGGAAGACTCCGTCTCCCGGCTTCCGTCTCCGGCGCTTCTCTCAGCACCTCCCCGAAAGCGAGTGCAAAATTACTGCCTTTTTCTTTTTCCACCAAATATTTTCAAAAGAATTTTCAAAGAAATTTTATCACTCGAGCCGTAAACCCTGAAATTCAAAAGTTTAGTCCGTAAAGAATTTTTCGCCGAATTTGAGAGCCAAAAATCCCGGCCGGAATATTTTTTAATGTTTTAAACGGATTTCTTTGAAGATTAAGAAAAGAGGAGTTATATTTGTAAAATATTAGAAGCTTGTTTGAAATTATCTGTCGATACCCCGGCAGGTGACCGTTGTGAGATTTTTCAGAACGATGGGTCTCTATCGTGACCGAAAACGGACCGGGAAACCCTGAGGCGCTGACAAAGCCACGCGGCGTCCTGACAATAACATGAAGCAGAACATCCAAGAATAATTTAAAGCCAAAATATAATATGGAACCCAAATACAGAAGAATATTACTGAAACTTAGCGGAGAATCACTGATGGGCCGTCAGGGTTACGGCATAGATCCCGAACGTCTCAACGAATATGCACGCCAGATCACTGAAATCGTGAATCAGGGCGTAGAAGTGGGCATCGTCATTGGCGGCGGAAATATTTTCCGCGGACTACAGGGTGCCGCAAAAGGCTTCGACCGCGTCAAAGGCGACCAAATGGGGATGCTCGCTACAGTCATCAACTCACTTGCCCTGAGCTCAGCGCTTGAAGACGCCGGCCAGAAAGCCGAAGTGTTCACCGCCATCAACATGTATCCCATAGGGAAACACTACAGCAATCGCGCGGCCATCTCCGCAATGGAATCGGGCACGGTTGCCATCATGGCCGGAGGCACGGGCAACCCATTCTTCACCACCGACACCGGCGCCGCGCTTCGCGGAATCGAGATCGGAGCCGACGCCATGTTCAAGGGAACCCGCATCGACGGCGTCTATACCGCTGATCCGGAGAAGGACCCGACAGCCACCAAGTTCGACAAAATCACCTACGACGAAGTGCTTGCGCGCGGCCTGCGCGTAATGGACCTGACCGCAACGGCTCTCTGCAAGGAAAACAATCTGCCCATAGTGGTCTTCGACATGGACACCCCGGGCAACCTGGCCAAAGTCATAGCCGGCGAACCCATCGGAACACTCGTTTATTAAAATTCATAAAAACATATATCATGGACGTAAAAGATTATCTGACTCCGGCCGAAGAGAAAATGGAACTCGCGGTGGCTTATCTCGACGAGTCGCTCGCACATATCCGCGCCGGCAAAGCCAATCCGAAAATCATCGACGGCATCCGCGTTGAATATTACGGCAGCGCAGTGCCCATCTCCAACGTGGCCAACGTGTCGGTTCCCGACGCTCGCACAATCGCCATCACCCCCTGGGAAAAGGCCATGTTCAAGGAGATAGAGAAAGCCATCATCAACTCCGATCTCGGAGTGACACCAGAGAACAACGGCGAAGTCATCCGCCTCTGCATTCCGCCGCTGACCGAGGAACGCCGCAAACAGCTCGTGAAACAGTCGAAAGCCGAAGCCGAAAATGCTAAAGTTTCAGTGCGCAACGCACGCCGCGACGCCATCGACGGACTAAAAAAAGCCGTAAAGCAGGGAATGCCCGAGGACGTTTCGAAAGATGCCGAAACGACCGCACAGAAACTTCATGACAAATACATGAAGAAAATCGACGAGCTCTTCGCCGCCAAAGAAAAAGAAATTCTGACAGTGTAATCGGCTGCCAACCGATAAAAACCATCAAAGGCTTCGTCAATCCTGGCGGAGCCTTTATTTATTTACAAATCAATGGTATCGCTATGGCTGTTAGAGAGGTATTGTCGCCGAGAAATTCCATGGAGAAACAGAGTCCGGAGGGTGTGACGGCAGTGGAAGATGATAAATCAACTTCGATGCGGCTGACGGTCAGGGAGGGATCGGAGGCGGCTTTGAAAACGGCTTCTTTGGCAGTCCACAACCGCAAAAGAGCTTCGTCGGTCAGAGGAGCTGCAGCTGATTCGGCATCGGTCAGGAATTTCCGGGCTATGCGGCGGAGTTGCGGGCGGAAACGTTCGATATCGACGCCGACAGGACCTTCGTTTCTGACTGCAAGAACCGCCCGGTCGGAACAATGGCTCACGGAAATATAGGAATCGACTCCTTCGACAACGGGTGCTCCGTCAGCATCGTGAGTGTATCCGACGTCAGGGCCGAAAGCTTCATGGACCAGCTTAAGCACGGCCTCGCGCTCGGCACGGCGTTTTTCGCCGGGAGCGCTCGAAGTGATATCACATATATATGAAGTGATATCACATATATATAAGGTGACACCGAAACGTTCTATGAAGCGGGAGGAAACCATCATCAGACGGCTGACGCGGGCTGCTGGATGTCGGGCATCACTTTGACGCGCACCGAGGAGATGCGATGGTTGTTTATGTCAAGGATCAGGAAGCGGCAACGGCCATAGACAAGCGGTTCCTTTTCTTTCGGGAAGTCGCCGCGGATGGCAAGAAGCATTCCGGCGAGAGTCTCGCACTCCTGGGTCACGTCGGCGTAATCCTCCTCTTCCAGTCCGGTTATGCGGAAGAAATCGCTGAGAATAGTCTTTCCGTCGAAAATAAACGTGTCGTCGGGCAACTTCTTATAGGTCTTTTCCTCGTCGTCGTACTCGTCGTTTATGTCGCCCACAATCTCCTCGAGCACATCCTCGAGCGTGACGAGCCCCTGCGTTCCGCCGAATTCATCGACCACGATAGCCATGTGGATTCTCTTCCCTCGGAAATCCTCGAGAAGGTCATCGATCATGCGCGATTCAGGGACGAAGTAGGGCTTCCGCAAGAGTTTGCGCCAGTCGAAATCATCGGAAACTGAACCTATGTAAGGAAGGAGATCACGAGAATAAAGGACGCCTTTTATATTGTCCTGCGTGCCGCTATAGACCGGCAGACGCGAATAGCCCGACTCGAGCACCACATCCATCACCTGGCTGAACGAGGCCGAAAGCTCTATGTCGGTCATATCGACGCGGGGCGTCATGACCTCGGAGGCCGTGGTGTCGCCGAAGCGGAGAATTCCTTCAAGCATCTCCTTGTCGTCCGAAGCCTTCACGTCGGTTATCTCCAGCGCTTCCGAAAGCTCCTCCGGAGTCACGTCGTGGCTCTTCTTGACCACCATCTTGTGGACTATGCCCGAACTGCTGACAAGCAGCGCCGAGAGAGGACTGACAGCTGCCGAGAGGGCAGACAGTGGAGCGGCGGCGAAACGCACCCAGCGCATGTTGTTGGAATTGGCCATCAGCTTCGGCAGAATCTCGCCGAAGAGCAAGATTAGGAAGGTCAGTAGGACTGTCTGAAGAATGAAGCTGAGAACCGGAGGCATCCCGGAAAAAACCGGACCGAGGGCGAAGTTACAGAGCACCACAATGGTCACATTGACCAGATTGTTGGCTATCAGAATTGTCGCGAGAAGTTTTTCGGGAAAAGATATGAGTTTTTTCACTCGCTGGCCCACGGATTCCTCCTCCAGCTCCTCGAGCTGAGGTTGCGTCAGGGAAAAGAAAGCGATCTCGCTTCCGGATACGAAGGCCGACAATATGAGAGCAAGCAGAGCGCAAGCGAGCGCTATGATCTGCGAAAGACCGAAATGCGTGGCTACCGCAATGACAAAAGCCGGAACCGACAGCAATGGTTCGGCCGATGGTAAGGGATCTATGTCCAATTTTACGAGTTTTGGGTTTATACTGAGCGCGGCAGCTCCGACGATATCCACGGTGAGCCACCCGCAATAAATCAGCCACAAAGTTAACAACCTTTTCGTTAACGTCCAAATATTATGGTATTATGAATTAAAATCAGTAACTTTGCGGCTCAGAAAACTAACGGAAAAAAGATTAAACTGAACATGTCACTCGATAACATAATTTCGGAAGCGGTAGCAAAAGCCGTCAAAGAACTTTACGGAGTCGATGCCGCTCCGTCATCCATCACACCCCAGACCACACGCAAGGATTTCGAAGGAAACCTCACCATTGTCGTTTTCCCCTGGGTCAAGGCGGCGCGCAAGGCGCCTGAGGCTGTAGGCAAAGAAATAGGCGACTGGCTTGTGGAAAACGAGCCGGCAGTTGACCGCTACAATGTGGTCAAAGGTTTCCTGAACCTGGTTATTGAACCGACCTTCTGGTCGTCCGTCCTTCAGCATATTCTCGAGACAAAAGACTACGGGACCGTCAATAGCACCGAAGAGTCGCCCCTTGTCATGATCGAATACTCGTCGCCCAACACCAACAAACCACTCCATCTGGGCCACGTGCGCAACATCCTGCTCGGCGATTCGCTGTCGCGCATCCTTGGAGCATGCGGCAACCGCGTGGTCAGGACAAACATAGTCAATGACCGCGGCATCCACATCTGCAAGTCGATGCTTGCATGGCAGAAATGGGGCGACGGCGTCACCCCGGAAAAAGCCGGAAAGAAAGGCGACCATCTCATAGGCGACTTCTATGTGCTTTTCGACAAGCATTTCAAAGCCGAAGTCAAGGAACTGATGGAAAAAGGGATGAGCGAGGACGAAGCGAAAAACGCCTCTCCACTCATGGCCGAGGCCCGCGAGATGCTTCGCCGCTGGGAGGCCAGGGACCCGGAAATACGTAGCCTCTGGGAAATGATGAACTCCTGGGTATATGCAGGCTTCGACGAGACTTACGACCGCATGGGCGTAGGGTTCGACAAAATATACTACGAAAGCTCCACCTATCTCAAAGGCAAGGAAAAAGTGCTTGAAGGGCTTGAGAAAGGCCTGATGTACCGCAAGGATGACGGCTCCGTCTGGGCCGACCTGACTTCCGACGGCCTGGACCACAAACTGCTCCTGCGCTCTGACGGCACTTCCGTATATATGACTCAGGACATCGGCACCGCCCAGATGCGATTCGCCGACTATCCCATCGACCGGATGATCTATGTCGTCGGCAACGAGCAGAACTATCATTTCCAGGTGCTCTCGCTGCTTCTTGACCGTCTCGGATTCCAGTGGGGCAAAGACCTCGTCCACTTCTCCTACGGCATGGTAGAGCTCCCCGAAGGCAAAATGAAGAGCCGAGAGGGAACAGTAGTGGATGCCGACGATCTCATGGACGAGATGGTCACTACGGCCCGCACCGTCAGCAGCGAACGCGGCCAGCTCGAAGGCGCTTCCGAAGAAGAAGTCAAGGATATAACGGAAATGGTGGGTCTGGGCGCACTGAAATATTTCCTGCTGAAAGTAGATCCGCGCAAAAACATGACCTTCAACCCGAAGGAGTCCATAGACTTCAACGGAAACACCGGTCCGTTCATTCAATACACCCACGCCCGCATCCGCTCCGTGCTCCGCAAGGCAGCCGACGAAGGCTTCACCACCGGCGAATTCATCACTGTGGCTCCCGGCGAACGCGAGATAGCGCTCATTCAGCGTCTGGCCGACTATCCTTCGACCGTGGCCGAAGCCGGCAATTCACTCAGCCCCGCGCTGATCGCCAACTACGTCTATGAGCTCGCCAAGGAATACAACCAGTTCTACCACGACTGCTCCATACTCAAGGAGAGCGACGAGTCGAAACGCTCGCTCCGTCTGGCACTCTCGGAGACCACCGCACGCACCATAGCCTCGGCCATGGGACTGCTCGGCATCCGCGTTCCCGACCGCATGTAAAGAAACGCGGCACGATATTTGCATATATCCCCTAACGTAACAATCACATTCCACACATTAAAATATGGATATCAACAATTACTTCAACACTCCCTCCGGTTCATTCGACGGCACGCTTGCCGGTCAGATGAATCTCGTCATGCGCCGCGTGTATCTCAAAATGACTCTCGGCCTGATCGTGACAGCTCTTGCGGCCTATCTCGGAGCCAACTCCATGGCGCTTCTCGAATTCTTCGCCGCCCACCCCATGACAATGCTTCTGCTTTTCGTGGCCGAGATCGGTCTGGTGATAGGAATAACTTCAGGAATCAACAAACTCAGCTCTCCCATGGCGACGGCTCTTTTCTATCTCTTCGCCGTGGTCAACGGAGTGGCGCTTTTCCCGATATTCCTCGCCTACACAAGCGTTTCGATCTACAAGACATTTTTCATCACCGCCGCAGTCTTCGGCGCCATGACTGTCTATGGATTCTTCACGACCAAAGACCTCTCCCGCTGGGGCCAGTTCCTTTTCATGGCACTCCTCGGCCTCATCATCATCTCTCTTGTCAACATTTTCCTCAAGAGCACCACAATGGAATGGCTCATAAGCTTTGCCGGAGTGTTCATCTTCATCGGCCTGACCGCATGGGACACCCAGCGCATCAAGCAGATGGCCATGATGGCCCCCGTTGAAGCCGCCGGAAAGATTGCCACCATCGGCGCTCTCAATCTCTATCTTGATTTCATCAATCTCTTCCTCTATCTGCTGCGCTTCTTCGGAAACCGCAACTGATCTCTCCCCGATCCTGAAACGAACTTACCGAAAACCGCCGGAATCGTCCCGGCGGTTTTCTTTTATACCGTCATGTCAGTGATGAAAAACTTTTATGACACGAAAACTCTTATACATTATATAATATATAGGAATCAAGACACTGAAATCATCTTCCGCAATCATGAACATAGCTCCTGACATACTCCATCTCGTCGGAAACACGCCCATGGTGAGAATAAACCGGCTCAATCCCAACCCGGCCGTCAATATATACGCGAAACTCGAAGGATTCAACCCCACGGGAAGCATCAAGGACCGCATAGCAGTCAAAATGATCGAAGACGCCGAACGCGAAGGACGCCTGCGAAAAGGGATGACCATAATCGAACCTACTTCCGGCAACACCGGCATAGGGCTTGCCGTCATAGGTGTGGTCAAAGGCTATGACGTGGAGATCGTCATGTCCGATGCCGTTTCCGAAGAGCGTCGCACCATCATCCGCTCCTACGGCGCCAAAGTCACCCTGACGCCCGGCGACCAGGGAACCGACGGAGCCATCCGCCACGCCCGCCGGCTCGTGAAAGAGAATCCGGGCCGATATTTCATGCCCGACCAGTTCGGCAATGCCGCCAACTACATGGCCCATTACGAGCATACGGCCCTCGAGATATGGGCGCAGACCGAGGGGCGCATCGATTATCTCGTCTGCGCGCTCGGCACTTCCGGGACAATCATGGGCCTCTCCCGCTTCATGCGCGCACTCAAGCCCGACATAAAGGTTGTCTGCGCCCACCCCGTCAAAGGCCATTACATACAGGGGCTGAAAAACATGGAGGAAGCCATAGTCCCCGCCATATACCGTCCGGAGCTGATCGACATTCAGGAAATGATCGAAAGCGAGGAAGCGATCGAGATGGCGCGGCGGCTCATATCGGAAGAGGGCATTTTCGCGGGCATGAGTTCGGGCGCGGCCATGCTTGCCGCCGCCCGCACCGCCTCCCGGATTGAGAGCGGCAACATCGTTGTGGTCTTTCCCGACCGCGCCGAAAAATATCTCTCCACGGTCATGTTCCGTCCGTTCACAACGCCCGAAGCCCAAAAGCATGGCCGCATTGCATTTTTTTTGTAACTTTACACGCTGAAAGGCACATCTGTGTTGTTATAGAATTATGGAAACAAACTTACGATACCGCAACGAGGACGACAGATGCTACGGCGCCACCGGAATGACCGTGGCTCTCGTGGTCATGGAAGGCGAAGACCTCCTCTCTGCCGTCAACCTCGACGCTGAAAATGCCGACGGACTGATCGAATACGCCGGCGAATACTTCTTCAACGGCAATCCTGGCCTCTCCGCCAAAAGCGCGTGGAACACCATACTGAAACATTTCAACTGTTCGATGGCAGCCGCCATAGGCAATGTCATGTGTCGCCGCTACATTCTTGACCGCGAGCGCATGGATGACACGACAAAAAAATTCCTCCTAAAGCTGATGATCGAGGAAGGCCATGACACATGTGACCTTGACGACGACGAGACACGCCGCCTTTTCGACAAAAACTTTGTCTATCTGACCCGCGTCTTCACCCATCAGGGCGTCCAGAGCGTCTGCAACGATTTCGCCGATGTTCTCAAGCGCCGGCGCCGCATGAGCCGTCTCGACATTCTCGAGCAACTCCGCTCTCTGCGTATGCTCTGACCGTTTCGTCGAGCACCAGCGCCGCCTCCGGCCCCATATTGAACAGGAGATCCACGGCGCTCATTCCCGAAAGAAATCCGAATCTCGACTCCCGCACCTGATAATATGGCACAGGCCTTATTTCGGGGAGCGATTTTCTGCGGCAGTCCCTCCCGGTGAATTCCCCCGGAGCGCCGTAGGTCACCTCGGTGTCTATCTGCAGATATTTCAGCAACAGGCGGTCGAGATCCTCGATCCATTGCGTCAGCTGTCGCCCGGCGGCCGCCGCCGTAAAAAGCGGGGCGAAATCGTCGGCATAGAATTCAAAAAACGGAGTGCGCCCGTAGGCCGACTGCAACGTGACCCAGTGGCGGTGCCACCACGCGTCGTGAGCCGAGATGACAATGTCGCTCCAGCGCGCCGCCGTCATCGACACCGGCTTTTCTATAGGCACCGTCAGTCTTACCGGCCCGTGAGTATCGGCTATCTCGCAGCGGTGAGTCTCCTTACGGCGTTTGTCGAAACTCAGCGACGTGTCGATCACGGCCTTGCGGCTTGCGGCTATGGCCGCGAAATACTCCACGGAGCCGAGATAGCGCGGCGCAAGGATTATGCCGTCGAGAATCTTCGGAGCGTAGCTCATTCCTCGAATCCGGGATTGGCGTTCTTGAGGATGCGGTTCCAGCGGATGCCGCCGTTGAAAAGGCTCTTGTCCTTGTCGAAGGATATGAGCACCCTCATAGGCTTGCCGACGATATGATCTTCCGGCACGAATCCCCAGTAGCGCGAGTCGAGCGAACAGTCGCGGTTGTCGCCCATCATGAAGTAATAGTCCATCTCGAAAGTATAGCTGTCGGCCGGCTTGCCGTCGATATATACGCGCCCGTCCTTCACATAGGAATCCGTGTGATACTCATAGTTGCGGATCACGCGCTCATACATGGGCCAGTTCTCCGGCGTCAGTTTGACCCTCATTCCCTTGCGCGGAATCATAACGGGGCCGTAGTCCTGGCGCGTCCAGTTCTCCGACAGGCCGTCGGGGAAAAGGAACTCTCCCACCGGAGCCGGCTCGCGCACCAATACTTTGAGCAGTCCCGATTTTTTCAGTTCATCTACCGCTTTCGCCGTCAGCGGCAGATGATATATCGGACTGGCTGCAAGGGCCGACAGGTCGAAACCAGCCTGCGTCCAGTTCACGGCTTCAGCCGGATCAGGCTGCACAAGCGCCTGGGCCACGTCGTCGCGCGAAATTTTATAGCGTTCCCAGTCGGCGTCGGTCAGAGGCCTGACAGTCTGGAAAAGATAGTTGAACTGCACGTTCGCGGGCTGCGGCTGCTTCTTTCCGTTTATGAAAATGTCGCCGTTGACAATCTTAAGCGTTTCTCCGGGAAGCCCCACGGCACGCTTGACATAATTCTCGCGCCGATCTACCGGACGATAGACTATTTCGCCGAACTGCCCGGGATTGTTCATGACCACGTCGCGCCCGAAATATTTCACCAGAGTGTAGAAATCGGGATTCTGCATCTTGGTGGCCACGGTGTCGCCCGCAGGAAAATTGAACACCACGATGTCGCCTGTCTTGACATTGCCGAGACCCTTCAGGCGATGGTAGCGCCATTGCGGCCACTCAATGTAGCTCTTGGTGTTTATGACAGGGAAAGTATTCTGCACGAGAGGGAAATGCAGCGGCGTCATCGGCACCCTCGGACCGTAGGCCATCTTGTTGACCCACAGATAATCGCCCACGAGCAGCGATTTTTCGAGCGACGAGCTCGGAATCTCGTAGTTCTGCCCCACGAACGTGAACACCAGATAGACCAGAATCAGCGCATAGACGATCGCATCGACCCAGCTCATCACCGTCCGCGTCACCTTGCTCTTGCTTTTCTTCCACCACGTGAAAGGAATATAGCCCGTTATATAGATGTCGAAAAGGAGGGGCAACAGCAGAAGCACCCACGGATTTCCGAGCCAGATGACCCACAGAATGAAAATGAGGGTCACGATCCCGAAGCGCACCCAGCGCGTCTTCTTGGTGCGTGCCACCCTTTCGCGGAACGACAGCCGCTCCCGGCCGGTTTCAGTCTTGTTCTCTTCCATCGGTCGTCAGGATTTGATGATGTCGGTCAGTTTCTTGTCACCCACAATGCGCTCCATAAGCTCGTCCATCGTGAGGAAACCTTTTTGGGTCGCAACCCACTCGGCCGCCACTACAGCTCCCAGAGCGAAACCCTCGCGGCTTTTGGCGCGGTGCTCGATCGTTATCGTATCGACGGGCGAGTCCCAGCGGACTATGTGGGTTCCCGGCACCTCACCTTCGCGGCGATGGGCTATCAGCAGCTCGTCGGCTGCCGCCTCCGGATTTTCCGTCCATGAACTGATGCGCTCGGTGGCGCCGATTATTCCGCGCGCCAGCGAGATGGCCGTTCCGCTCGGATGGTCGAGTTTGTGGACATGATGGATCTCCTCCATTTCGGGGCGATACTGCGTGAACTTGTCCATTAGCTTCGAGAGATAGGCGTTAAGGGCGAAGAAAATGTTGACGCCGATACTGAAGTTTGAAGTCCAGAAGAAAGTGGCGCCGTCACGGTCACACATCTCCTTTATCTCCGGCATACGTTCGGTCCATCCCGTAGTTCCGGAAACCACCTTGACTCCACGCTCGAAAGCGCGCACGTAATTGTCAAAAGCCATTGCAGGCACCGTGAACTCTATGGCCACGTCGGCGCTCTTGAATTCAGGGCTGTCGAATTTGTCCTGACTGTCTATGTCAATCACCGCCACAATCTCGTGGCCGCGCTCGCGCGCTATCTTCTCTATGGCGTGGCCCATCTTGCCGTAGCCGATCAATGCTATTTTCATATTCGGTTCTATTTTATGCAAATTTATAAAATTCGCCCGATTCTGCAAAACCGCTCCCCTCCAATCACCTAATTTACTTTAGTCCAACCGGTCAAATCAATGCGGTTGAGTTAATTTCAATCGACTTTATTGATGAGCCCTTCTGGGCGCACCGTGTTTTAACTTGTGCACCACAGAGGCATCCCTACGGGACGCCGGAGAGGGAGCCATCTCTATCCGTGCACTCCGCTGCGCTCCATGCACGGTTATACTCTGTCCGCCCTAACGGGCTCCATGAAGAAAAACCACTTATACTAAATGACCAATTGATCAATAATGCTGTAGCATAAACTTGGGAAAGCCTGATAATCAAGTCCGGAGGACGTGCAATGCTTAACCGGGCATGGAGCGAAGCGGAGTGTCCGGAAAGAGTCCGCGACAAGTCTCGGCGTCCCGCAGGGATGCCTCTGTGGTCGATGCAACCGCATTGATTAGGCCAATTTGTCTAAAAAATTTGAGTCTCGGAGATAGGGTTTTATGTTAAAATCGTAAAATTCAAATGTTAAAAATGTTAATGGGGGGGGGTAATTTAAAAATTTTTATAAGACTTTTGCATCTATAAGACAAAAAAGCACTAATCGTACCATCATTTCCAGCGTGGAAGCATCCCTTAAATCATACTGTCCGCACCGATTTGATTCCTACGTTTACCTACCAACAATGCCAATAATTTTTATCCCTATTTATTAACCTAACTAAATTAACATGAAAAGAAGATTATTGTTGTTTCTTACATGTTTGTCGCTCATGGCCGGAGTTGGCTATGCGCGTACCATCACAGGTACAGTTGTTGAAGCGGCAAATGATGAACCGGTTCTCGGTGCAACCGTAAAGTGCAAGGGCCAGGAGACAATAGGTACATCAACCGACATCGACGGTAAGTTCACCCTGAACGTGCCCGACAATGTGAAGACTCTGGTTGTGTCCTACATCGGTATGGTTCCCCAGGAAGTAGCTGCCACCGACGGTGTGGTTGTCAAACTGGTCGAGAACGCGACCAAACTCGACGAAGTGATCGTCGTTGGTTACGGTACAACTACAAAACGCAAAACAACCTCTTCAGTGTCAGTCATCAAGGCCGACCAGATCGAAGCTGTTCCGGTGCCTAACATCAGCCAGGCTCTCGCCGGTCGTGCCGCAGGTCTTATCGTCACCCAGTCCGGAGGCGGTCTTGACGCAGGCTCCAACATTTCAATCCGAGGCGGCGGCACTCCCCTTTTCGTTATCGACAACATCATCAGCGAAGAGCGTGAGTTCACCAACCTCAACCCCGCCGACATCGAAAGCATGTCAGTGCTGAAGGACGCCTCAGCAACCGCTATCTACGGTGCGCGTGCCGCCAACGGTATCATCCTCGTGACAACGAAACGAGGCAAATCAGGCAAGGTGAATGTTGACTACACATTCAACTACACTTTCTCCTCGCCGGCCGACCTTCCCAAGAAAGTCGATTCCTACACCGCAGCCCTCTATCAGAACCGCGGTTATCTCTATGACGGTCTGCAGGCTCCCTGGAGCGACGAAGCTCTTCAGAAATTCCAGGACGGCAGCGATCCCCGCAACTACGCCAACACCGACTGGCAGAAAGAGACCATGCGCAGCTACGCGCCTGAAATGCGTCACCTTCTGACAATCACCGGCGGTAGCGACGTCGTAAGATCCTACACCGCCCTGAGCTACTACGATCAGGAATCAATCTATCGCACGAACTCCAACACCTACAAGCGTTACAACGCGCGCCAGAGCGTCGATGTGAACCTGAAGGAAATCGGTCTCCGCGTAAACACCTCTCTCGAGGCATACCTGACCGACCGTCGTGACCCGAGCGCAAGCTACTATTATGTTTGGTCACACATCCAGAACAAGCGCCCGATGGAAATCGCCCGCAACCCGATGGGTCAGCCCTTCGCAACTCCTGACAACCCCCTCATCGACATCTCTTCCGACGGCGGTTATGTCAAGGCTCAGAACACCAACGTGCGCGGTACGATCAACGCACAGTGGGATCTCCCCTGGGTCAAGGGTCTCCGTCTGCAGGGTATCGCCAGCTACTCTATTCTGAGCGTACGTTCCAAGAGCTGGAACAAACAGGCAACAGCCTACAACTGGGAAGGCGAACCACAGACAATCCCGATGCCCTCTCTGTCAAAGACAGCCAACTTCTATAACTTCTACAACACTCAGCTTCTCGCGAACTACAACCGCGACTTCGGCAAAAACAATGTGGAATTCACCCTCGGTATCGAGGCTTCAGGCTCAAGCTACGATCAGAATTCTCTGAGCCGCTCGCAGTATGTTCTTGACGTCGATCAGATCGGCGCAGGTCCTGTCGATACTCAGGAAAACTCTGCTGAAAACGGTGTTCAGTGGCGTCGCGCTTCAGTCGTGTTCCGCGCCCATTATGACTACGCAGCCAAATACATGGCCGAGTTCTCCCTCCGTCACGACGGTACTGACAATCTCCCGAAAGACCGCCGCTGGGGAACATTCTACTCCGGTTCACTCGGCTGGGCCGTTTCAGAGGAAAACTTCTGGAAAGAGAGCAAAATATCCGATGTTGTCAACATGTTCAAGCTCCGCAGCTCCTACGGCGAGATCGGTCTTGACAACGTGGCCCGCTACGCTTATCTGACCTCCTACGGTCTGAACAACACCGGCGCATATATCGGCGGCCAGTGGTATCAGACATTCAGCGAAGGCGCTCTTCCCTCGCCCGACCTCAGCTGGTACACCCAGCGCGACTTCAACGTCGGCTTCGACTTCGGTATGCTCAACAACGCCATCTCCGGATCTGTCGATTACTTCTACAAATCGACCAAGGGCTACCTCGCCTCTCCCTCCAACGTAGGCTACACCTCGCCTCTCGGCCTGTCGCTCCCGATGGTCAAATCAGACGGTGAGAGCCGTCGCCGCGGTGTTGACTTCACTCTGCAATACAACGGACGCATCGGCGAAGTGACCTACAACGTAGGCGGTAACTTCACCTACTATGACGAACGCTGGAACATCAACCCCAACGAAGCGGAAACCAGTCTCAAGAACCCCTACAAACGTTCCACTCAGGTCGGAGCATATACCGGCAACTACTACAAGAACCTCGGTTACTACACCGACTACGAGGATGTGCTCAACTCGCCGAAACGTAACAGTTCTGCAAACATCATGGCCGGTGACCTCAAATTCTGGGACTTCAACGGCGACGGTAAGATCGACGGAGAAGACCAGTATCGTCAGGGTTCGGGCACTTCACCCCGTGCCAACTACGGTATCAATGCCGACGTGCGCTGGCGCGGCTTCAACCTCAGCATGCTCTGGCAGGGTGCCACAAACTACAATATCTACATGGGCAGCATGCTCATGGGCGGTAACTCCAACTATCTGCCTGTCATCTACGAATATCAGACCGACATCTGGGCTCCCGACAACACCGACGCCCTCTATCCCCGTCAGCACGTTTCATCCGGTATGACCGGAGGCAACAACTTCGTCGGAACTAACTTCTGGCTCGTTGATGCTAAATATATCCGTCTGAAAAACCTCACCGTCGGCTACGACTTCAAGCACAAACTGCTCAAGACCACCAACTGGCTCAGCAAGTGCTATCTCAGCGTGACCGGTTACAACCTGCTCACTTTCAGCCCCGCCAAGAAATGGGGATTCGATCCTGAAACAGGTTCCGACAGCGGATATTCCTATCCCGTTTCCCGCGTGTGGACCATCAGTCTCAATATCGGTTTCTAATCAAATCTCGAATTCACAAATATGAAAGCTAAATATCTTTTACCTCTGTCATTACTGTTCGGCATGGCCGCTCAGAGCTGCGGTGACTTCCTTGACACCGAACCTGCTGCCATCTACAGCGAGGACCTCGTGTGGGGCAGCGCGGCAAACGTAGAAGCATTCGTCATGGGCCGATATTCAACCGTGATGAGCTACTACCGCGACAATGTCTTCACCGACCGTACATTCACAGACAATATGATCAACTGCCGTGGCGCCGCTCCCGGTGAAGTACTCGGCCTGATGGACAACACCTATGATATAGGTCTTAACGGCCGTTTCGGTGTTATCCGCGCCTGCAACATGATCATAGAGCGTTGCGCTACGAGCGAAGTGCTCAATCCTTCCGACCAGAAAAAATTCGTGGCCATGGGTAAACTCATGCGCGCCATGGTCTATTTCGATTTCGCACGCAAGACCGGTAAGTTCATCTGGGTTGACAAAGTCCTCAGCTCCGACGATCCCGACTTCAACCTCCCGCTGACAAAGAGCGTGGAAGAGAGCTACGGCTACATCCTCAAGGATATCCGCGAGGCGCTGCCTGATCTTCCCGCCGGCCGTCAGGCTTCAGGCGCCCTCGGCCAGGACTTCGGCTATGCTTTCGCATCGGAAGTTCTTCTGACCGCTGCTGCCTACACCAACGACGCTGCTTCGCTGCAGAACGGCAAGAGCCTCTATCAGGAAGCCATCGACTGTGTTGACGCGCTCTCAGGCTACTCGCTCGACCCCAACTACGGCGGCCTCTTCAACGAGAACGGCGCTCAGTCTTCGGAAATAATCCTCGCCCAGTACTGGGACAAGCAGTATTCATCCTGCGAGTCCACCGGCCAGGTGAACCTTATAGCCAACGTGCCCAACACCAAGCTTGAGGAAACCGGCTGCGGACCGCTCTGGCAGACTATGGGTGCCATCTTCGAATGCTGGCTCGAATACGCTCCTTCGCAGAACCTCGTTGATGACTATCTCGTGATCGACGAGACCGACGGCAAGGCAAAACGCTGGAACGAAACCTCGCAGTGGCTCAACAACACCAGCGTGGTCAGCGCCGCTACCGCCAAGAATATGGGTGCCGACCAGAGAGATGACGATGTTGTCAAGACAGCATACGCTGCTCAGAACGGCGCCGACATCAGCGACCTTATGTATAAAAACCGCGACGCACGCTTCGACCAGTCGATTCTCCACGACAAGTCACACTTCTACGGCGAAGACATCGCGATGTACAGCCACGGCAACATGACCCGCTGGAGCACCAACAACTACGGCGGCGACCACGTGCCTCTGACCAACTATTGCATCCGCAAGGGCATCTACACCAACATGTCGCCGCGTCCCTTCTACAACACCGCCACCGACTTCCATCAGGTGATCACCCGCTACGGCCGCGCCCTCCTCAACAAGGCCGAGGCTCAGCTCCGTCTGAACCGCGTGAACGACGCAGTGGCTACCTTCAACCAGACCCGTACGATCCACGGCAAACTTCCCGCCTCGACAGCTACAACCCTTGCCGAAGCCTGGAAAGACTATAAGATCGAACGCCATGTTGAACTCTTCTGGGAGTGTGACCGCTACTTCAGCCTTCTCCGCTGGGGTATGTATGGCGGCGAAGCCAACGACGGCAAATCGCCCCGCAGCGAAATCTCAGAACTTGCAACTCCGACAACCTTCATCGAAATCAGCCCCGCACGCGACGCTGCCTACGTCGGTTATGTACAGTTCTACAACAACCAGCGCGCATTCCCCGTTCGCCAGTATCTCTTCCCGATACCGCAGGGCCTGATCAACGCCAACAGCGCTATCACTAACGCCGACCAGAATCCCGGTTGGGAATAACGTAAATTTTGTATCAACCCGTAAATTGGAATTACGCCATGTTTAAAAATCAGATAAAACTGCTGTTAACGCTGCTCATCCTGCCGTTTCTCGCATCCTGCAGCTGGGAAGACCTTCCCGCTTACGAGGACGCCGAAATAACCGGTATGCAGTTCCGCTACCGCTGGGCGAGCTCCACTCATAAGGACCCGATCACAGGTGAACCGGTGGTGAAAGAAGTGCAGCTCAGCACCCAGACTACAATCAACGCCGAAGCCGGCACTATCGAAGCGAGAGTAACCGTGCCTGCAGCCAACGAGAATACATTCCCCGCTGACGCACGCGCAGCCTGCAGCCAGGACAAACTCTGGGCTCAGGTAACTCTTTCGACCGCTGCCCGCCTCACCCCGCTTGACGGCGCTCCCGCAATGGGAACCCCCGGCAACTGGACAACCCCTCACACCTACCGTGTGACGGCTGCTGACGGTACCACGAAAGACTGGACAATAAAGGTCATAGAATTTAATAAATGATTAGGTTTTCAAGGCTCTGTCAGATCAGCTAATATCTGACAGCCCATCAATTCAGACCGCCCCGCGGCGCGATGTCGCGGGACGGTTAATTTTAAAAACAAAGAGTAGCTTCACTGAATAAAAACTTAAAAATGAATAATCAATTATAAAGATATTATCCGGTTTAATGGAATAGATTTTGAAATTTAATAAATGATTAGGTTTTCAGAATAATTTCGGAGAGCGAACATCCGACTTTAGAATCAATCCTCACAGCCCTGCGACGTGACCTCGCGGGGCTGTTTTTTTACCCTGCAAACGCTCATACGTGCCGAAGGCGCTACCCTACATGTGTGGGGGATAAAAACGTATCCAATTGTACGGACATCGCTTTGCGATGTAGGATTTGCATATCAAAATTCCTGAAGCATTCTCCTTATACGCACCAAAGGTGCGTCCCTACATGCGGGCGGATAAAAACGTATCCAATTGTACGGACATCGCTTTGCGATGTAGGATCTGCATATCAAAATTCCTGAGATTCCTCCTTATACGCACCAAAGGTGCGTCCCTACATGCGGACGGATAAAAACGTATCCAACTGTACGGACATCGCTTTGCGATGTAGGATAGGTTTCTTAACTCAATCGCATGGATCAGTCTGATTTGTCTGAAAATTAAATTATTTGTAATTTTGCAGAAATCAACCCAAACAGAGCAAAAACATAACAACCAATGGAGTACAATCATAAGGAAATCGAGAGCCGGTGGCAGAAATACTGGAAAGACCACGGCACATATCACACGGAAATAGACACGTCGAAACCGAAGTTCTACGTTCTCGACATGTTCCCCTACCCCTCGGGCGCGGGACTCCACGTGGGTCATCCCCTCGGCTACATAGCCTCGGACATCTACTCGCGCTACAAACGCCAGTGTGGCTTCAATGTGCTTCACCCCATGGGCTACGACGCCTACGGACTTCCGGCCGAGCAATATGCCATACAGACAGGCCAGCATCCTGAAATAACAACGCGCACAAACATTGCGCGCTACCGTTCGCAGCTCGACAAAATCGGATTCTGCTATGACTGGGACCGCGAGATACGCACGTGTGATCCGGAATATTACAAATGGACCCAGTGGGCGTTCATCAAGATGTTCAACCACTATTATGACACCGCACGCCGTCGCGCCATGCCTCTCTCCGACCTGACGGCACATCTGGAGACCCACGGCACCGAAGGCCTGACAGCTGCATGCTCCGAAGAACTCTCCTTCACGGCCGACGAGTGGAAGGCTATGGACGAGAAAGCCAAGAGCGACACCCTGATGAACTACCGCATAGCTTATCTGGGCAACACGATGGTCAACTGGTGTGCGGAACTCGGCACTGTCCTCGCCAACGACGAGGTCAGCGAGGGCGTCTCGATCCGCGGAGGCTATCCGGTGGAGCAGAAAGTGATGTATCAGTGGTGTCTGCGTGTCTCGGCCTATGCCGAGCGTCTTCTCGAAGGTCTTGACACAATCGACTGGACCGAATCGCTCAAGGAGACACAGCGCAACTGGATCGGCCGCTCGGAAGGTGCGGAAATGGTTTTCCCGATTGACGGCTCCGACGTCAGCCTGCAGATTTTCACCACCCGCGCCGACACCGTTTTTGGCGTAACCTTCATGGTGCTCGCCCCCGAAAGCGAATATGTCGGTCAGGTGACAACTCCCGGGCAGAAAAAGGCCGTAGAGGAATATATCGCCGCTATCCGCCACAAAACCGAACGCGAACGAATGATCGACAAGAAAGTCAGCGGTGTATTCACCGGCTCCTACGCCATCAACCCGCTCTCGGGCAAGAAAATCCCCGTGTGGGTCAGCGACTATGTGCTCGCCGGCTACGGAACGGGAGCCATCATGGCAGTTCCGGCCCATGACTCGCGCGACTACGCTTTCGCACGCCATTTCGACCTGCCGGTAATTCCTCTGATCGAGGGCGCCGACGTCAGCGAATCGAGCTTCGACGCCAAAAGCGGCCGCATGATCAACTCCTGCGGAGAGGGTCTCGACCTCAACGGAATGGAAGTCAAGGATGCGATCGCCGCCACAAAACGTTTCATCGAGGAGAAAGGCATAGGCAAGGTGAAGGTCAACTACCGTCTGCGCGACGCGATCTTCAGCCGTCAGCGCTACTGGGGCGAACCCTTCCCGGTCTATTACAAGGACGGCATACCCCACACCATGGAAATAAGCGAGCTCCCTCTGCAGCTCCCCGAAGTTGACAAATATCTTCCCACCGAAACAGGCGAACCTCCGCTGGGACGCGCCAAGAACTGGACCAGCGCCGAGGGATATCCCATCGAACTCTGCACCATGCCCGGATTCGCCGGCTCGTCGGCCTACTATCTGCGCTACATGGATCCTCACAACAGCGAGGCCCTCGTCTCGAAGGAAGCCGACGAATACTGGCGCAACGTTGACCTCTATATAGGAGGCACCGAACATGCCACGGGACACCTCATCTACAGCCGCTTCTGGAACAAGTTCCTCTATGACCTCGGAGTGGTCTGCGAGCCCGAGCCTTTCAAGAAACTCATCAACCAGGGCATGATCCAGGGCCGGAGCAACTTCGTCTATAGAATCAAGGACACGAACACCTTCGTCAGCTACAATCTGCGCAAAGACTATGACGTGACCCCCATCCACGTCGATGTCAACATCGTCAACAACGACATTCTCGACACCGAAGCCTTCAAGGCATGGCGTCCCGACTATGCCGACGCCGAGTTCATACTGGAGGACGGCAAATATGTGTGCGGCTACGCCGTCGAAAAGATGTCAAAGTCGATGTTCAATGTCGTCAACCCCGACGACATCGTTGAACGCTACGGAGCCGACACCCTGCGTCTCTACGAGATGTTCCTCGGCCCGCTCGAGCAGAGCAAACCGTGGGACACGAACGGAATCGACGGCGTCAACCGCTTCCTGAAAAAACTCTGGGGCCTTTTCTACAAGGGCGACACCCTGCTTGTCAGCGATGCCGAACCCTCGCGCGATTCGCTCAAGTCGATCCACAAACTGATCAAGAAAGTGACCGCCGACATCGAGGCTTTCTCCTACAACACCTCGATAGCGGCATTCATGATATGCGTCAACGAACTGAGCGCGCAGAAATGCGCCTCACGGACCGTTCTGGCCGATCTGGTGACCGTTCTCGCCCCCTTCGCACCCCACATCGCCGAAGAACTCTGGCACGTTCTCGGCCACGAAACAAGCGTTTGCGACGCTCCCTGGCCGAGCTTCAACGAAGAGTACCTCAAGGAGAGCACCGTGACCTATCCCGTGTCGTTCAACGGAAAGATGCGCTTCAACATCGAAGTGGCAGCCGACACTCCCCGCGAAGAGGTTGAACGCATCGCGCTCGCCCATGAAGGAGCCGCGAAATGGACCGAAGGCAAGACGGTGAAGAAAGTCATCGTAGTGCCCGGTAAGATCGTAAACATTGTCGTGGGCTGATGAAAGAGATTGTTTTCGCCACAAACAACGCCCATAAGCTCCGCGAAATCCGCGAGATAACGGGGCCTGAATGGCGAGTGCTCTCACTTGCCGACATCGGATGCAGCGAGGATATTCCAGAGACCGCCGACACCCTTCAGGGCAACGCCGCCCTGAAGGCATGCTATATCCGCGACAAATACGGATATGACTGCTTCGCCGACGACACGGGCCTCCTTGTCGATGCTCTCAACGGAGCTCCCGGCGTCTATTCGGCCCGCTATGCCGGCCCCGGACATGACTCGGAGGCCAACATGAATCTTCTGCTCGAAAATTTGCGCGGTGTCGCCGACCGCAAGGCGCGTTTCACAACCGTCATCTGTCTCGCCACAGCCTCCGGAGAGCTGTTCTTCGAGGGTACTGTCGAAGGAGAGATTACCACGGAGCGCTCGGGAGAATCGGGATTCGGCTACGATCCGGTTTTCCGCCCCGAAGGCTTCGACCGCACGTTCGCAGAGATGACCGACGACGAGAAAAACGCCATCAGTCATCGCGGACGCGCCACACGCCGACTTCTCGATTATCTCCGCGGCCTATGACTGCACGCTTCCTCTCCCTCGCGATCATTCTGACCTTCTCGCTGCTTCAAGCGGTCATGCCTGCTGAGGCCACGGGAAGGTGGGAATTCCACGCCGCTTTCCATGCGCCTCCCCAAAAGGTCATAGACACCGGTAAAAAGGTGTTCTATCTTTCCGGCGGATCGCTCTTCTCCTATAATAAAGAGAACGGCGAGAGCTTCAGCTACACCCCGGGCAACAGTCTGAACGGAGTGACAGTGAGCGACATCTTCCTTGACAGCGCGAGAAAACGGCTGCTTGTGGCCTATACCACCGGAAACATAGACCTTATCGACAGCGACGACAACGTCATGAACCTTCCGGACATATCCGAAAGCAACCTCGCTCCGCCTCTGACCATAAATGACGCGGCTTTTGACGGCGACCGCATGTTTGCGGCCACCGCTTTCGGCCTCGTGGAATTTTCCACTTCGAAAAATGAAGTCGTGCAGTCGGGAATCTACGGCAAGCCGGTGACCGCCGTCGCCGTCAGCGGAGAACGGCTGCTGATAGCCTCCGACGGACATCTGCTGTTCAAGGAAAAGACCGGCAGATTTCCTTCTCTCTCATATTTCACGGAACTTTCCGCTACGGGGGAGATTGCCGACATCATCCCTCTCGACAGTGACCGCGCCATACTTCTTGTCCGCGAAGGTGACGGGACAAAAATAGTCCGCGTTTCCATCGATTATGAGACACGGACACTCACGGAGGCTGTGACGGTTTCCTCACATAACGGCCGGTTCTATCTGACAAAAGCCTCGGACGGCAATTTCCATTATATCTGCGAAAAAACGCTGTATCTCCTCGATGCCGGCGCTTTGCGCGAAACGCCGGTAACCGATCTTCCGGAAGATTTCGACGGCGCTGTCGCCGGCACGGCCACGGGCAGCTCCGAGATCTGGTCGCTGACACGCGCCGGTCTGGCCTGTCATGATTTCAGCGGTTCACGCCCGACACTTCTCACCGAACGGTTCCGTCCCGAACAGCTTTCTGTCAGGGAAGTCTGTCAGTTCTTTCCGACGGCCGACGGCCAACGGCTCTACGCGATGAACAACGGCAGCACCGCTTACCGTTTCGACCGTCCGGGCTCCGACGGATTCATCAGACCACTGACTCTTTCCGTCATAGACCTCGAGTCGAAAAAGGCGACTGATCTGACGCCCTGGCCCGTCGAGGCATTCCTTCCGCTCGCCCGCGAACGCCAGAAAATCTACGGCCGGTTCATTCTCGGACCCACGTCGGTTGCCGAAGATCCTGCCGACAGCGAGTGCTTCTACGTCTCCACTTCCACCGACGGCATCTATATTTTCCGCGGAGGAGAACTCGCAGGCCGATACAATGAGGAGAACTCCCCTCTTGAACGTATAGATGAGCGCAACATCGCCTATCACGTCAGCATTGACCGCGGAGGCAATCTGTGGCTTTCCGGCCACTCCGAAGGAAATGACCGCGGACCTGTCTTCATCCTTCCTGCCGAAAAGCGTGAATTGGCGCCTGCCAAGGTGAAAAAAAACGACTGGATCCCATTCTGCACGAAAGAGAATATTTTTCCCGGCACCCACGATGTCATCATGCTCCATTGCCGTCGGTCGGATTTTATTTTCCACCTCGACGCATACGATCATTTCACTGTGCGCGACACACGCGGAACCTACGCGGATCTGTCGGATGACGACTACCGCGTCATCCGACGTCCTCAGGACCAGGACGGCCACCTTTTCTCGCCCGAGCGCTATTCCGCTATCTGCGAGGATCGCAACGGGTCCGTGTGGATCGGGACGGATATTGGAATCATAGAGATCTCCGATCCGTCTTCGGCTCTTTCCGACATGCTGACTGTCAGAAGGCTTAAGGTCCCGCGCGGCGACGGTTCCGGTATGGCCGACTATCTGCTCGGCAACGAACTTATCTATGGCATCACTGCCGATGCGGCCAACCGAAAATGGATCGCCACAGAGAAATCGGGCCTCTACCTCGTTTCGCCTGACGGTTCAGAGATACTGCAACATTTCACTGCCGATAACTCTCCCCTTCCGTCAAACACGGTATATTGCGTTTATTCCGATCCCTCCGGTGCGGAAATCTATATCGGAACGCCCGAAGGCCTATGCACATACGAATCCGACGCCACGCCGCCACGCGACGACTATTCTGACATCACCGTCTATCCCAATCCCGTCAGGCCCGACTATACCGGCGCCGTCCATATCCGCGGACTGATGGAAGGCTCTCTCGTGAAAATAGCCGACGCCGCAGGGTCGGTCATATTTCAGGGACGCCCCGAAGGAGGCCTCCTCACCTGGGACGGTCTGGATTCCACGGGAAACAGACTGCCGACAGGAATATATTATGTATTCGTCAGCTCGCCCGACGGCCGTCACTCCGCAACGTCTAAATTCATGATCGTTAATTGAACGGCTTTTGGGCATGTTAAATTTTATTATTGACTGACAATAAGTTTTGGTTATAACCATAGGTAATATGAAAATTTATTATTAATTTTGTGCGGATAAAAAGGATTCTGCTCCAAAGGCGTGTTCTTTACCATCCGAACCAGAGACTTATAACCCAAATTTTATATTAACTTATTATGACTAAAATAGGTATTAACGGCTTCGGCCGCATCGGACGTTTCGTTTTCCGTGCCTCTACTAAAAGAGACGACATCGAAGTAGTTGCAATCAACGACCTTCTTCCCGTTGATTACATGGCTTACATGCTGAAGTATGATACAATGCACGGTCGTTTTGACGGCACTGTTGACTGCGACATGGAAAAGAGCCTTCTCATTGTAAACGGCAAGGAAATCCGTGTGACAGCTTGCAAGAATCCCGCTGAAATCGGCTGGGGCGCTGTAGGTGCTGAATATGTAGTCGAATCTACCGGTCTTTTCCTCACAAAGGAAAAAGCTCAGGCTCACATCGAAGCCGGCGCAAAATATGTCGTTATGTCCGCTCCTTCCAAGGACGATACCCCTATGTTCGTTTGCGGTGTTAACCAGGACAAATATGTTAAGGGCACTCAGTTCGTTTCTAACGCTTCTTGCACCACCAACTGCCTTGCTCCTATCACCAAAGTCCTCAACGACAAATTCGGCGTTGTTGAAGGCCTCATGACCACTGTTCACTCAACTACCGCTACTCAGAAGACTGTTGACGGTCCCTCTATGAAGGACTGGCGCGGCGGACGTGCTGCTTCCGGCAACATCATCCCCTCTTCTACAGGTGCTGCAAAGGCTGTAGGTAAAGTAATTCCCGAACTCAACGGCAAACTTACCGGTATGTCAATGCGTGTCCCCACTCTTGACGTTTCTGTAGTTGACCTCACCGTTAACCTCGCAAAACCGACTTCTTACGAAGAAATCTGCGCTGCAATGAAGGAAGCTTCTGAAGGCGAACTCAAAGGCGTGCTCGGCTATACTGAAGACGCTGTCGTTTCAAGCGACTTCCTCGGCTGCCCCCTCACCTCTATCTTCGACGCTAAGGCAGGTATCCAGCTCACTCCGACCTTCGTTAAGGTTGTCAGCTGGTATGACAATGAAATCGGTTACTCTAACAAAGTGCTCGATCTCATCGCTCACATGAAGAAAGTCAACGGCTAATTTCCTGTCCGTACTTGATAAACAAAAAGCCGCGGTGGCCTTCGGGTCGCCGCGGTTCTTTTTATGTGAGTACGGAATTTCCGGTACTGATGCGATGATAAAAGGATCAGGGGCTGCATCGTCAATTTTTCGATGCAGCCCCTGATTGTTATACGGAGGGTAATTTATCAGAACTGATGGAACACGGGGGTGAGCTTGAAGGTGAAGCTGCGATTGCCGAACGGCAGACGATATTCCTTGAGAGGCAGAGATCCCCAGCTGTCGATACAGCCGAGACCCATCTGCGTGACGTCAATGCCGAGATATGTGCGCGGCTCGGCGGGGGCGTCAACAGAGTGACGCTGATCCTTTTCGGTTCCGTCATCGAGAGCGTCCATCGAGCGGTTGAGAGCCGTAGCGTTGAATGGAGCGCCCGAGGTAATCATCAGGCCGTTGCCTGCGCGGTTGAGCTGCATCCAGCTGCGAACGTCGGTCTTGTTTCCGGTTTCCTGCGGTCGGATGTAGGGATAGAACTGCTCCTCTACATTCTGACGGTAATGTCCCAGGAATGTGCTGTGGTTGCGGTCCTGATAGTTTTCGATGGGTCCGCGGCCATAATAATCTATTACGTTGAATTCACCGGACATTGTCATATACATGCCGTATCTGAACAAATCGGGCACTTTCGAGGCTTCCGCTACACCATCGGTGTTCATTGTCTCGCTGACGATAACGGCGCCTTCATTGTTGATGGTATAGGTAAGGGTGAGTTTGCATCCCTTTATGGCCGTCAGATCATAGTCGGCCTTTACCTCCACAAGTCCGGCGGCATTGATTGAGGCGTCGAAAGCCGTGAGTTTCAGTTCCGGATTCTTCCAGACTGCATAACGGTTCTGAAGGCCGGCGCCCATGTCGTTGTCGGTCGGCGGACGCCAGAAGCGCGGTGTCAGCTCTGTACCCGGCTCAATCATCGGAGTGCCCTTTACATCATACATGTTCATCATGCCTGAACGCTTGTTGAACTCTATTCTGAAGCCGGTTCCTGTTACGATCAGAGCGTTACGCTGGCTGTTGTCGATCGCCGGTAACTCTGTAGGCGTATTCTTTGCCGTTGTGTTGGCAATTTTGATTTCCGGAGCTTTCCAGGGATTGAGCACAATCTGCTCACGGGCGACAACATGACCTACAGGCAACACACCTTCGGGCTTGCGGAGCTTGAACTCTACATTGAGGAGCCACTCGGCGCAGTCACATATCTTACCGAAATCAATCACCACTTCGCCCTTCTGCTGCTGTGCTACCGAAGGAAGACCGACAGTACCGGTACGCACCACCTTGCCGTTTTTGAGCAGACTCCACGCGAGGTCATAGGCGCTGAGGTCACGGAAAAAGTTCTCGTTATATACGCTGTAGGTTTTATCTTTACCCTCGACCGGAGTAATCCAGATATTCTGGTAATAATATTTCACCTCGTCAGCATGGGGATTGGGTACACGGTCCGGGCTGATGAGTCCGTTGTCGCAGAAATTGTTGTCGGAAGCGTCGAAACGGTTGAAATCCCCGCCATAGACATATATGGTGTTACCATCCTTATCTTTCCGGCGCAGCGACTGGTCAACGAAGTCCCAGATATATCCGCCCTGCAGTTTGGGATACTTGCGGATCATGTCCCAGTATTCCTTGAAACCGCCTTCGCTGTTACCCATTGCATGGGCATACTCACACTGAATCAAAGGACGGGGATCATCGCCTTTGGCATATTGCTCGGTATATTCGGGAGAGGCATACATCGGGCAGAAGATGTCGGTATGCTTTGCCAGTCCGGCGCGCTCATACTGCACGGGACGGCTGCTGTCGATACTCTTCACCTTGTTGTAGGCCGCTACGAAGTTTTCTCCGTCACCGGCTTCGTTGCCAAGACTCCACACTATGATTGAAGGATGGTTGAAATTGCGCTGCACATTACGCTCGTTGCGTTCGATATGGGCTTTTTTCCATGCGGGGTCTTTGGCGAGTGAACGCTCCCCGTAACCCATTCCGTGGCTCTCGAGATTGGCCTCGGCGGTAACGTAGATGCCGTATTTGTCGCAGAGATCATACCAGAGAGGATCGTCGGGATAATGACACGTGCGCACTGCATTGAGGTTATGGGCTTTCATGATGGTGATATCCTCGAGCATCCGCTCCGGCGACACCACATATCCTCCATCGGGATCAAGTTCATGGCGGTCAGCGCCCTTTATCAGCACAGGCTGACCGTTGACAAGCATATTGCCGTCGCGCATCTCTATTTTGCGGAAACCTACTTTCACAGGCACCTTCTCGCCGGAGGCGGTCGTAACCGTCAGCGTATAAAGATAAGGTGTCTCGGCGCTCCATGCTTTCACTCCGGGAACCTTCATCTCCGTCTTTCCGCTTTTTGCCGTCTTAGTCTCGGCAACCTTATTCCCTTCAGCATCCGTCAGCACGAGGTCGAGCTTCTGGTTTGAGGCAAGGTCGAGATCTATTCCCAGCACTCCGTCCTTATACCCGTTTTCCAGATCCGGAGTGACGCGGATGTCGAGAATACCGTTCTTTTCACGGGCATACAGATAGCAGTCGCGGCCAATACCGCTGAGGCGGAAGAAATCCTGATCCTCCAGATAGGTGCCGTCGCTCCAGCGGAAAACCTGCAGAGCTATTACATTGTCCTGACCCGGTTTAAGGTAAGGAGTAAGATCAAATTCGGCCTCAAGCTTGGAGTCCTCGCTGTAGCCGACATATTTTCCGTTCACCCAAAGATACATATTGGAAGTCACCGAGCCGAAATGCGCCATGATTTTCTTCCCCTTCCAGTCGGCAGGCACTTTCACCGTCCGACGGTAGCTCCCCACATGATTGCCTTTGACAGGCACTTCAGGAGGATTATTCCTGAAACTGTTGCGCCAGGGATAACCTACATTGACATACTGAGGATCTCCATATCCGTTCAGCTCCCACAGACCCGGCACCGGCATCGTGGCCCATCCGCGGTCATTAAAATCAGTACGGAAAAAATCGGTCGGCCTCTGGTCGGCATTTTCAACCCAATTGAATTTCCATGGGCCATTGAGTGTCATGAAGTTGACTGACTGCTCCTTGCCGGCAAGCAAATCATCGCCGGGAGCATAGACGAAATGTGATGTTCGCATCGGGGCACGGTTCACCGCATTGACCTGCTGGTCATGCCATTCGGTGAAAGTCTGAGCCGATACACTGCAGCTCAGAGCCACGCCCAAAGCAAAAAGAATATTTTTTTTCACGATAACAGATAAAATGTGAGTTTTGTGATTAATAATTGGTTATATGCTTCAAATTTAGTTAAAAATTGCCGATACTGCAAATTGGCGAACTCGCCCGTCGGTCAGTGCTTGCCACTGCTCAGGATGATCACCAGGTCGTCAGTCACAGATTCAAAGACCGAAATTTTTTTTCAAACGAAATTTTTTTCAAAAAAAAATTTTAGGCAAATTCGACTGATTTGTATAATTAGACAAAAAAAATATTTCATTGTAAATCAGATTAATAACTTTAATTGTAACAAGAGTGTAACGATTTTAACTGATTTTAACTTTAAAATACTTGTATCCGTGTTTTTATCCGTATTTTTGCATTGTCAACGTTTTGTAACAAGAACCTGACAAGTTAATAATCCGATTTCAACTAACCTGTAATATTTGCTGTTATGACAACCGCCGCTTTCACCACAAGACTTATGAGCCTTCAGAGCAACATGCTCAACTTCGCCTACACGCTCACCTCAAACCGCGATGACGCTTACGATCTCCTGCAGGACACTACACTGAAAGTCCTCGACAACCGCGAGAAATATGTCGAGAATACAAACTTCAAGGGGTGGGTGTTCACCATAATGCGTAATATTTTCATCAACAACTACCGCCGGGTTGTACGCTCAGCCACAGTCGTTGACCGCACAGAGGATCTCTACCACCTCAACCTCCCACAGGATTCAGGTTTCGAGACTCCCGAAGGTTCTTTCGGAGTAAACGAAATAGCTTCTGCTATCGAGGATTTCCCCGAAAAATACCGCGTTCCTTTCTCGATGCACGTGGCTGGATACAAGTACAACGAGATCGCGGAATACATGCAGCTCCCTCTCGGAACCGTAAAGAGCCGCATTTTCTTCGCCCGACAGGCTCTTCAGCAGCGTTTCGCCGACTATCGATAAGAAACGACGGGTAACACAACTGACAGCAAAACTTTATAAGATATAATTTCTTACCTCATAAATGATTGTTTCTTAATCTATTGTTGATTGCACACATAGTTTGTTTTTGATTGGTTAAAAAATGAATTGATTGTTAAAGAAAAGGAGGGCATCCGCGCGGACGCCCTCTTTTCTTCTTATTATGATAAAAACTTTCTCCAAGCTCAGTCAGCTATTTTTCGACCCCAGTAATAGACATTCCAGGTATCCTTGGCATAACCGTCGCTAAGAACCTTGAAACTGCCGGGTGTGGCGCCATTTACCTTTTTACCGTCGAAATAGACGTTCCACGTGTCTTTGGCGTAGCCGTCGGGCAGAACTTTGAAACTTCCTGAATTCGCTCCGTCAATCTTATGTCCGTAAAAATAGACATTCCAAGTGTCCCTGGCGTAACCGTCGGTCAGAAGAGTGAAACTGCCCGAATTGGCATCACCTATTTTCTTACCGTCGAAATAGACATTCCATGTGTCCTTGGCGTAGCCGTAACCGAGCACTTTAAAAGAACCGGCCGAGGCATCCTTAATCTTGACTCCGAAATAATAAACGCTCCAGGCATCCTTGGCGTAACCGTCGCGGAGAATGACAAAACTCGACGCCGACACATCCTTCATTTCCCTCCCCTCGAAGAAAACCTTGTTGCCTGCCACAAAATAAGGAGAACGATAACGATGACCACGTCTTTCAAAACGTCCGTGATTGCTGTGCTCGGGAACACATCTATCCTGGGCATAGGAAACACCCGAGAACAGACATAGACTTAGAATTAAATAAAGGAATGTTTTTTTCATGATGCTTTTTCTTCTTTTGACGCTACCTGTCATCCAAAGTTTAATACATCATAGTATAAATTCCATGATTTCTATTTCTTGGGAGGGCGGTAAGCGTCAGGCGACGCAGCGGTCGGTATGACCTGCTTCTCACCCGTTCGCGTCGATGCCGGACTGTCGGGAGCATCGGGATTCTGGAAAAAAGGATAAGGAATTCCATAGACTTTGTCTATGTCGCCGCCAGGCGAAAGATAACCGTCAATCACGGTGTCGCGGCCCGAAGGATTCTCGAAAGCATATAACTGGAAAAATCTCAGCATTGCGGCTACCTGTTCGAAAATAGTTGCCTGAATTGCCTCGTAGGGAAACCATTTCGACGTTGCGGTGAAGCAATAGATCTGGAAAGGAATGCCGGCACTTGTCTGTGCAAGCGTAGTTACGAAGCAGTCACTGTCATGGGCAACATGGGGATTGGCGTCAAGCCACATTTTCATATAGGCTCTGAACAGACCGAGATTTGTGGCGATCGTCCCGTCAACAAGTCCGTCGGGATTATTGACATCCGCCACCTTGCCGGCAGCTTTCTGTTCAAGTTTCTTATTGATGTACTCCTCCATGAAAGGAACCTTCTTTATGTTCTCAAGCATTGCGGGAGTAGCCGGCAGAATGCTGTCGGCATCTATCATGTAGCTGCGGCATATACGGCGTGTCATGCTCTGTTGCATGGTGCGGTAATTTGTAAAGCCTGAACTTATCAGATTATAGGGAGGAACCGTGGTTGTCGTCTTGTCCCAGTTCTGCACCTTGACAGCCGTAAGCGATACTTCCATCACCGTTCCGTTGGCTTCGGTTCCTTTGACCGAAATCCAGTCGCCTACGTGAAGACTGTCATTCTCCGAAAGCTGAACTCCCGCCACAAGACCGAGAATACTGTCCTTGAACACAAGCATCAGCACCGCTGCAAACGCTCCCAGTCCGGCAAGGAGTCTTGCGGGAGACTTGTCAACGATAACACATACCACAATTATGGCGGCCACTATCCATAATATTCCTTTGGCAAGCTGCGCAAGTCCCTTAAGCGGCAATTTCCGCTTATTCTCCTTCAGGTCTATATGTTGCCAGATGGCATAGACAAGAGCGGTCAAGGCAAGAGTCGTCACATAGACAACATATATGATTGTCACTTTCGTCAACACTCCTGAAAGCACGGAATGATTTGAAAGGGTGAACTGTATCAGAATGAGAAATACCAGTGCCGGGATCATTCGGCAGAGTTTATAGAAAAATCTCACATGTGCCAGCGATTCATACACATCAGAACTCCATCGCTTAGTGATGGCTCTTATTATGCGGAATACCACCCATTTGACAATATAGCCCACAACAAGCGCCACTCCGAGCACTACAGCCGCATAGAAAAAAGTAACGAGTGTCTGGTTATATTCCAGACCGAATATACTCAGAATCCAGCTTACTATTTTCATTGTAAGCGAAGCTATCTGATAGGACGCGCCGACCGTCTGGTCGCCGATAAAACGTCGTATGTCATCGCCAGGAGAACCGGATGACATTTCTATAAAAGCAAGTATCTGAACAGGATCCATGTTGAAACGAACTGAGTTTGGACTTTTGAAATCTCTCTCAGATTCTTACAACTCTTCCCTCACTTTTGTTCAATATTCCTCAGCTTATTACTTACTCTATCCGGCCGAAAGTATATCCAAGGCCGATCACAAGATTCTCCGGATTATGAAAATCATTTATCTGATATCCGATGTTTATCCACAGATGCCGCATGACTCTGGTCTTCAGATTCAGAATCTGATAGAATTTACGATTAGCTTTTGCCCCGGCTATATTGTAACCGACCCCCGCGTTGACTGAAAAGACAGGCATCACGAGCTCGGCCCGCGCCGACAGACCGCCTGTCAGACACTCTACGAAAGGCTGGCGGCGGAAACGGATATTATCGGCCGTGGCTCCCTCTTCAAGATATTTCTGAAGATTTCCGGCCTCGTCATATTTAAGATCAAGCGATATGCCCGTCCTCAGAAACCGGTTTATGCCATACATCGGAGCAAAGGAGATACCCGCTACCCCGAACCGTCCCGGCGCCGCGAGCCGCTGTCCGTCCGATAAATCCACAAGCTGTTTGTGGACCGCTCCGTAGAGAAGCAGATCATAGCTGATGGCCGGCCTGAATTCCGGTTTTTCTTTTTCAATCATCTCGGCCGACTCTTTTCGTACATCTCCGGGAGTATAGATCAACCCCAGTCTCAGGCCGAGAGTGTTCACTCCCGGATTTGGAACGGCAGTATTTCCGTTTGAAAAATGTTTCCCCTCCAACCCGAATCTCAGACCGAGGTCCCTGCTCAGCCTGTAGTCAGCCATCAGCGCGAGGGATATGAGAGCGTTTATACGCGATCCTACTATCACGTTCGCTTTCATCCCTGTGTCATAATCAAATTTCTTCCAGCCGAAAGAAGCTCCGAAATTCCATTCATAGACCATACTCAGTCTCCGAGAAAATCTTTTGACAGGCGCCCCTTGAAAAAGATAAAGGCTGACAGGAGTACCTATCTCTCCCGGGCCGAAAAAAGTTGTCACGGAAGCCCCTATGCCCTGATAGGCGCCCGGATACAGACGCCCCGCGCGGGTAGCTTCAGTGAAACTGAAAGCGTAGCCGGCGCGAAGAGAAGCCGATGTGTGAAGATTCTTTCTGTCTGCAGCGCTGGAATAACCGCTGAATCCTTTTGAAGAGAAAAGATAACCGAGACCCGCATCTGTCACGACATGGCTCTCGGTTTTCCTTATATTCAGAGAATCCGCAGCCGCCGTGCCTTCACAGATTCCTGCCGCGAGGGCTATCAGAACGGCTGCAATCCTTTTTTTCATCTCTCGAGGAAAGATATGGCGCTCTCTATATGAAACAAACCCTGTCAGGATAATTCAAGCATCCTTTCGATAGGGCGCCGTGCCTTCTCGGCAAGCTCCTTATCCACTATAATCTCCGGCTGTTCGTAGCGCAGACAGTTGTAGAGCTTTTCGAGAGTGTTGAGTTTCATGAACGAACAGTCGTTGCACCCGCATGTGGAATCCTCGGGAGGAGCCGGAATAAAAGTCTTTTCAGGACATTTACGCTCCATTTCATGAAGGATACCGCTCTCCGTGGCCACGATGAATTCCTTGACCGGACTCTCCACGGCATGCTTCAGAAGCACTGCTGTGGATCCGACCTTGTCCGCGATCATCTGCAGAGGCTTCCTGCATTCGGGATGAACGAGTATCTCCGCTTGCGGATGCTCCTTTTTAAGCTCCTTTATTTTCTCTAAAGAGAAGCGTTCATGAACATGACACGCCCCGTTCCACAGGACCATTTCGCGACCCGTGACCGAGTTTATGTATTCGCCGAGGTTACGGTCAGGTCCGAAGATTATTTTCTCGTCAGAGGGCAAGGAATCCACTATTTTGCGCGCATTGCCCGAAGTGACCATTATATCGGTCAGAGCTTTTACTTCGGCCGTGGTGTTGACATAGCTGATCACCGTATGGCCCGGATGGGCTTTTATGAATTCGGCATATTCCTCAGCCGGACAGGAATCGGCCAGCGAGCAACCGGCGGTCATGTCGGGAATGAGCACTTTCCGGTCAGGGCAGAGTATCTTGGCTGTCTCACCCATAAAATGGACTCCGCACATCACTATTATCTCCGCGTCGGTCTGAGCGGCCTTTTGTGCCAGAGCGAGAGAATCGCCTATATAGTCGGCAAGATCCTGGATTTCCCCTTTCTGATAATAATGGGCCATGATGACGGCCTTCTTTTCTTTTTTCAGTCTGGCGATCTCTTCTTTCAGATCTTTCACTTCCGCCGGCACCGGAGCGTCGATATAGCCTTTTTCCACATTCATTTCTTTTATATGATGAATTAAATTTTAAAAATTAAATTTTAAGTAAGAAGAAATATGGATGTTGAAAGCTATGATAACTTTTGATACTTTTTCTTGGAAAATTCGTTATTGAATATACATTATCGGTTATCGAACGGTTATTGACAGCCTACTTTCTTCATGCTTAAAATGTTGCGGACTTTTTCTACAGTATGTTTAATACTTCGCAAAGTTAATAACTTTAGTTCAGAATAGGGGTAAATAAATGTGGAAAATGCTTTTAAAAAGTAAGAATATCTGACATGGACATGTTTATTGCCGTCAGCGATTTTATTCTATAAGGGATAAAATCCGGATAATGCAAGTCTCTTTTATCAAATATTATAAATCGCTTTTGAAAGGTTTTCAACATAGTTATAAACACCCTTTTCATCTCTTAAATCTTGGTTCCGTAGGCAAGATCGCCTGCATCTCCGAGACCGGGAACAATGTAGGAATGTTCGTTGATGACCGGGTCGATGGCGCCGGTCCAGAGGGTTGTTATGTCACCCGGAAAATGGTCGCCTATATAATCCACCGCTTTCTGGGAGGCGATGACTGAGGCGAGATGGATCCGCGCCGGAGTCCCTTTGTTCAGAAGGGCGCGGTAGCTGAGTTCCATAGATGTTCCCGTGGCAAGCATCGGATCGACAATCACGAGAGTCTTTCCGTTTATGTCGGGGGAAGCTATATATTCGATGAAAACATCGAAATTTTCCTTTTCCTTATATTTTCTGTAGGCTGAGACGAAAGCGTTCTCGGCTGAATCGAAATAATCGAGGAAACCCTGATGGAAAGGAATGCCGGCGCGAAAAATTGTTGCGAGGACAATGTTGTCTTCTATCACCCGGCAGTCGCATTTGTCGAGAGGTGTGTCTATGGTAACTGTCTTGTAGCGGATGCATTTGCTGATTTCGTAGGCCATTATTTGTCCGATGCGTTCGAGATTGCGGCGGAAACGGAGCATGTCATTCTGTACTTTGATGTCACGCAGCTCTGTCAGATATTGGCTGACCAGAGAAGGAGAATTGTCGAAATTGATTATTTCCATGATAGAAAGGAGTGTTGTTATTACTTTCCTACAAAGTTACAACAGACAGGCAATAAAAAAGTCTGTTCCCCTCTATTTTTATGAAAGATTTATATTCCCATTCTCAACAGCATTGATTGAACGAAGTGGGGTTGCGTGGAAGGGTCTGACTTCTGGCCATTATTTTTTCCGGCATGGAAAACAAGAGACCCGCCGGCCTGATGGCTGACGGGTCTCGATATTTGTTTCAGGATTTAAAATCTGGAAATCAGATGTGGGGTCCTGCGGCTACGAGAGCTTTGCCGAGAGGATGGTTCTCGAACTTCTTGAAGTTGTTGATGAACATTTCGGCGAGCTTGTCGGCTTTCTTAGTCCATTCAGCGGGATCTGCGTAAGTGTCGCGCGGATCGAGGATCTTCGGATCAACGCCCGGGAGTTCGGTCGGGATGGTGAAGTCGAAGATGGGGAGCTGCTTGGTGGGAGCGGTCAGGATAGCGCCGTCGAGGATAGCGTCGATAATGCCGCGGGTATCCTTGATGGAGATACGTTTGCCGGTTCCGTTCCAGCCTGTGTTGACGAGATAAGCCTTGGCACCGCTCTTCTCCATGCGCTTAACGAGTTCTTCGGCATATTTGGTGGGGTGCAGCGAAAGGAATGCTGCGCCGAAGCAAGCGGAGAATGTGGGAGTCGGTTCGGTGATGCCGCGCTCTGTTCCTGCGAGTTTCGAAGTGAAACCGGAGAGGAAGTAATATTTGGTCTGTTCGGGAGTGAGGATAGACACGGGAGGAAGCACACCGAATGCGTCGGCTGAAAGGAAGATAACATTCTTGGCAGCCGGACCCTTGCTGGGAATCTGGATGTTCTTGATGTGGTCGATCGGGTAGCTTACGCGGGTGTTTTCGGTCACGCTCTTGTCAGCGAAATCGATGTCGCCTTCAGCGCTGACGGTTACGTTCTCGAGAAGAGCGTCGCGGCAGATTGCGTTGTAGATATCGGGCTCTGATTCCTTGTCGAGGTTGATGACCTTGGCATAGCAGCCGCCTTCATAGTTAAAGACGCCGTTGTCGTCCCATCCGTGTTCGTCGTCGCCGATGAGTTTGCGTTTCGGATCGGTCGAGAGGGTTGTCTTGCCTGTTCCGGAAAGACCGAAGAAGATAGCGGTGTTGTCGCCCTGCATGTCGGTGTTGGCCGAGCAGTGCATCGAAGCGATGCCGCGGAGAGGATTGTAGTAGTTCATGATTGAGAACATACCTTTCTTCATTTCGCCGCCATACCATGTGTTGATGATGAGCTGCATGCGGTGCTTGAGGCTGAAGGCAACGCAGGTCTCGGAGTTGATGCCGAGTTCTTTCCAGTTTTCAACCTTGGCCTTGGAAGCGTTGAGCACGACGAAGTCGGGCTTGAAGTTCTCAAGCTCTTCCTTGGTGGGACGAACGAACATGTTGGTCACGAAATGTGCCTGCCATGCAACTTCCATAACGAAACGTACGGCAAGACGGGTGTCGGCGTTGGTTCCGCAGAAAGCATCGACAACATAAAGGGTCTTGTCGGAAAGCTCCTTGTCGGCGATTGCCTTGAGAGCGTCCCATGTTTTTTCAGAAATGGCCTTGTTGTCATTCTTGTATTCTTCGGTTGTCCACCAGATGGTGTCTTTCGAGACCTCGTCTTCAACGAAGAATTTATCTTTGGGCGAACGGCCGGTATAAACGCCGGTCATTACGTTTACAGCGTCGAGGTTGCTGAGCTGTGCGCGTTCGTAACCTTTGAGGTTACGGTTCATTTCATCATAGAACAATTCCTGATAGCTGGGATTGTGTATCACCTTCGCGCCGGTGATTCCGTACTGAGATAAATCAATAGTGCTCATGAGAGTTTGACTTGAAATATAATGGTTAATATGTTTATTCTACTGATGTCTGTTAGTGATAAACAAATAGGAACTGACTTTGCCTTGCTTATCAAATGCAAAGATAATAACTTTTTCTAAAATTCAATGCCCGATTAAGGAAATTTTTCCGTATTAAATATTTTTTCGCATGAGGGGGCTCCCCCATCCATTTGCAGCGACATGACGCGAGATAGTCAAGTAACTGATTGTGTTACCGATAAGTCAACACATTTTGAAAAAAAATTGTGCAGATAGGTTAATTTAAAATCAAAGGATGAATTAATATTTAAAAAACTTTAATTAAAGCTTAAATATTTTTATTCTTAGCAGATTTGCTCTATTTTTGCATACAAATCGATAATAACCCAGGTCGAAGCTTTTCATAATTTCCCACTGTCTGGAATCCGCCAATACGATTGTCCAGGGAAAAAATTGCTCACCACCGTAATAAAAGAACCGGACGGAACGAGCATTGATAATTTTGAGGACAAAGGCGCTTGGCGGTGCCTCAGGCAGCAAAATATCAATGGTAAGTTCCGTCCTCTTTTAACAAAGCAATTATCATGAGTGAAATTTCTATTGGAGCGTTAATCGAAAACGAACTTCACAGACAGGAAAGAACCACAGTGTGGTTCGCACGCAAACTCGGCTGTAACCGCACGAACGCCTACAAAATTTTCCGCCGGGAGAGCATCGACACGGAATTGCTCCTTAAAATCTCCGTGATCCTGCAGTATAACTTTTTTACATATTATACCCGCAAACTGGGATTCTGAAAAAACGAAAACAAAATGAAAAAGGCAATCATTTATACGCGCACCGGCGACAAGGGAACCACTTCGCTCGTCGGAGGACAACGCACGGATAAACACTCCGTCAGGCTCGAAGCCTACGGAACAATCGATGAACTCAATTCACATCTCGGAATATTGATTGCCTTTCCCGAAACCCGTCCTGAGGACGCAACTTTTCTTCTCTCAGTCCAGAACCGCCTTTTTGACATAGGGGGATATCTTGCCTGCGACCCCGAGGGAGAATTCATGCTTCCGTGCGGAGTCACTGAAGAAAGCCTCCGCGAACTTGAACTCCAGATTGACACCCTTGATTCCGCCCTACCCTCGATCGATCGCTTCGTATTGCCCGGCGGCACCATGGGAGCTGCCATCTGTCAGGTTGCAAGAACCGTATGCCGGCGTGCCGAACGACGCATCACCGCCCTCAACGCCGAAGCCCCCGTGGATCCCGACGTCATAGCCTACATTAACCGACTTTCTGATTATCTGTTCATTTTAGCGCGATTTAACAATATAAATTCAGGACACCCTGAAATATTTTGGCAAAAGAGTTGTTAAGTTCAATAAAATGTGTACTTTTGCGGCACTTTTTTATCTATGAAGCCAGCGATTACCGTCGGCCTTGATCATGAACTAACAATAAAAAAATAAACGCACTATGTATTGGACACTTGAACTCGCATCCAAACTAGAGGATGCCCCTTGGCCAGCTACCCGTGAAGAACTCATCGACTACGCAATGCGTTCCGGCGCACCCATGGAAGTGATAGAAAACCTTCAGGAAATGGAAGACGAAGGCGAAACCTACGAATGTATCGAAGACATCTGGCCCGACTACCCCTCCAAAGAAGACTTCTTCTTCAACGAAGACGAGTATTGACTTGGATTTCCTTTTAAATTTATAATTTTCAAAAAATGACACAGCTCACAATCAATATTGAAGACAAATCTATTCTTCCACATCTCAAAAAGATTCTCAATGCAATCGAAGGTGTGAGCATTGTCAAATCTTCAACAAAAAAGAAATGTGGTCTGGAAGAAGCTCTTGATGACGTCAAAGCCGGAAGAGTCCACCATGCCAAAAATGTAGATGAAATGTTTCAGCATATTCTTGGAATATGACCTATAGTATTATCTATTCCAATAAGTTTAAAAAGTCTCTTAAGAAATGCTTTAAGAGAGGTTTGGATATCGAAAAACTTAGGGAGGTTTTGAGAATTCTTGAACAAGGAAAAACTCTTCCCTCTGAATATAAAGCTCATAAACTTTCCGGCAAATTTCAAGGATATTGGGAATGCCACATTCAACCCTATTGGCTTCTTGTCTGGGAGCAAAGGAATGAAGAGTTGATACTTCTTTTGATAGATACTGGATCTCATTCAGATTTATTCGATTGAACCTTATTAAAAGTCATAAATCAACATAATCCACCTCGATTAGAGGTGGATTTATTTTTAATTCCATACCACCGGAACATAAAGCCAAGGTTGACGGCGACTTTCTCACAACAATAGCCGAGCAGCCAAACGAGATTCTGAAATGCGCGATGTATCTGTCCCTTGTCTATCTCGATGGCGCAACCCAATACGTTAGTTTCGCGAGTCGGAACTTAGCGAACGTCGGTCATAGACCGGTGCGCGGTCGGCTAAGTCGAAAGTTACCGCCCGCAATTCGCCCAGTCATGTGGCGGCGGAGGCGCCTCATCAGACCTCCCGTGGGGACGCAATCCGGATGAAGACGACCGCCGCTTCGCCTACCGCTGCATGATGCAGGCCCACAAGATGATAAAATCCGCTATAATCAAATGGAATATGCACAATTGAGATCAAAAAAATTATCATAAATACTTTGTAACACTTAATTTTAGTATTATCTTTGCGATTGCAGACCGCACGAAGCCCCGGTCGCGGAGACGAGGGCGGGAAGCAGTTATCGCCTTGGCGGTTCTTGCTGCGCAAGCGGCAAGCCGATAAGCCTTGGCAAAGACATAATGAAAAGCGTTTATCCGCGCTGATTCTTGACGTTCAGAAATTCTCGCAAAATTTCGTATTACAGTCAAGGATTGAGCAACGATGGATGCCCGTGGATATGTAATTATCTTGCATTCGGCACGATATTTCGTGAGAAATATAGCCGAACGCATTGATTGCATATACAAGCGTAGGGCTTCTTCGTTGCCGTCCAACTGTAATAGGGCAATGCGAGAAGCCTCTGAACGTAGGACGGTAACAGATACAGATTCCTACGCTTTTCTCGTATAAACCAATCTAATGCCAATGGGGAATCGTGGCGAAGAAACAAAACAATGAAACAGCAGATGAAACATCATGAAAATCTCAGAGCTTCTCTGATAGTTTTGATGTGCTTCCTTTCCATGTCGATGGTGAACGTATGTTTGGCAGGAAACAATAGCAACCTAAGCAACACAAGCGAAAATAGTAGCGAAAACGATTATCCTTCCACCGGATATGTGGCGTGCGTGCAAAATGGGAAAGATGTTTTTCTTTCTCCGTCAAAATGGAATCAACTGACTCCTGCAGCTCGAAGTAAATATGAAGTTCGCGGAATGGTGTTAAAAACCGAAAATATGATTTTTGTAATCTCTCCGCAAGATGGAATTTCCCCCGGAGATATCAGTAATGTTAGAAAAGATTGGCTCTCTAAAGTGCCGTCTGTTTACGAAGCAATTCAGATATGTCAGAATATCGGTAGCGTTCAATCCAATCTCAAGACGCTTAAGGGATTTACTCCGTTAACAGGGCGTTACTGGATTCATCTTGACAACAAGCATCCAAGGTCGCAGAATGCCGAGTTTTTTTGTTTTGATGCCACAGGAGAACAGGGAGCCGCAGCCCCGGGCACTTTAGAATCTCGGGGAATAAAAATCAGAGACATCCTTCCGCTTTATAAATATCCCTATGAAGGCTTTGATATCCGAAGTCTGGAGAGCTCGCCTCAACAAATCAATCTTGGACTGGAAATAAAATTGCCTGACGGATTCATGTATATGCCTTATACATGGTGGAGCTTGGTTCCGGAAGAGATTCAGAACAATGTTGAAGTAACAGGAATCCTTTTGAATAATGGCAACCCATTCGTCATTGATGTCCGAGATATTGGGTATGGCGATTCATATTTGATTGGAGCAAAAAAGGCGTATCAATATAAAGCCTCGATGCCTACCAAAGAACAGGGAGACGCTATTGCCAATAGCATCAGTTCCATTGACGATGCCATGATGGATGTTAAAGGCGAGACTATGGGAGGCGGTGTTACGCGATCCTATTTCACAAATGATTTCATAATGTCGGCAAATGAACAGCAAAATGTGGAGACTTACACTTACAGCTATGGGGGAGGCAACATCGAATTCCTGGAGAATGATGGAAAGGTAGAATTTATTTCTCCTGACCTCGGTAAAGATAATAATGCGCATGTCCGCCGGGTGTGGTTGCCACATGCCACACAAAAATAAGATTTCGTTATTAAGACTCAGTTCCTTGTCTGATGTTTTTAACGCCATCTATGGAAAAGAGTCTTAATCATAAAAGAAACTAAAACTTAAAAGATATGTATAAGTATATTTTTATATTAACGCTGGCAATAATATCTTGTGTTGTTGTGTCCTGTAATCAATCTCCGGAAGAGAAGGTAGCTGAAAAGATTGAAAAAGGAGAGCAACTTACAAGAGAGGATTACGACATCATGTACGGATATTATATTGACTTTATCAAATCTGTTATGGAAGATGTCAAGAATGAAGATGCTGATGGTGCTATCTCAAAAATAATGGAGGAGCAAAAATCAGACATCATCACAACTTTTGATAAAGAAATTGGTACAAGAAATGTAGAGATCATTACGACCTCAATAATATTCGGAATACCAGTCAATCCGTCTGACTTTTATCCCGAAAATATAAAAGCAGACCGGTCTTCATCAAAGTCGAAAGAAGCTTCGACAGTTGAGACGCCGGATACTGCGGTATTTGTCATGGAACAGGCCCCGGAAGAACCAATGTCAGAGACTCCTAACCCTTATGAAATTCTAGAGGGTACAATAGGCCCTTATCCCATCAAAATGTGGTATCACTTATGTGATGAATTTTTTGATGATGAAGCAGGACATTCGGAAGTAACAGGCAAGTATACATATATTGAAAACGGCACAACTTTGGAATTTAATGGCTTTGAACATGGCCAGAATGGGACGATCATATTAGAGGAAAAAACAAAAAGAGGAACGTCTTCCGGAAAATTCGAGTTAAGCAGATCCGTTGAAGGCGACAAAATAACCGGGACTTTTACAAATCTTCAGAACGGTAAGCGTTACGAGGTGAAACTGAAAAGCCGTTAAAGGTATATAACTATCAAACTGTAAACATCCCATAAACCACCTTACTATATAGGTGGTTTATGGGATGTTTACAGTTTCTTCGACTCAGAATAATGGTTCTGGATGATGGACATTTCCTCAGCCTTACTGATTTACATGCTTATATAATATTGTTTTCTTGGGTAAATGGATAGTTTTTCTTGGCCACATCAAATTTTACACCGTCAGACACCGCGGTATTCTTGGCTGAATTCCACGAGTATAGTATAAGTGGCTGAGCTACAGATATGATTGTATTTTTTTCAACGAAGACGAATATTGATATAAAATCCGCTCGATTTTAAGACACAAGAAGCTTATACACAAGAGATTGGCAATCAAATAAATAAACTTGCCAATCGCTTTTTATTGCCTTTTGTATATTAGGTGTTTGTAATAAATACTTATAATATTCGCATTTGTTTGTCAAAAAAACATCATTTTCCAAGGTTTGTGAGTTGTAGGAGGTAGCTCTCTCAAGACTGTGTAATGGCATAATTGTGATAGCATTTGTCGAACTATGAAAATATTCGAAAGTTTTTCATAGTTTTAGATGACTTTATCTATCGTGCTGTCAAAATCCGAACCTTTGATATATCCGCTTTTCTGCTTATTAAGTTTGATTTCAGCCAAAAGGTCTAATTTAACTAACTCCGAAAGGTCTTTTTTTGCCGTTGGCTGTGAAATTAACATTCTGCCGGCAATATCTTTGGCTGTAACTATCAGGTCAGCATCTTTTATAAACATGTGCAGAATAGAGGCCTGACGCTTTGAAATGCCACCAATTTTTAGTAATTGCACTTCATTTTTTTTCTGAGCAGTCTTACGTTCGATATATGCTTTGAGTTCGTCGAAAGCTTTTTCCAATGCATTTAGATGATATATAATAAAGTAGCCGATATCATTACCATCTGCTTCTGACTGAAGAAATGATTTCTCGTATGAAGCCTTTGACTTATATATGATTCTTGAAATCGAAAGGTATTCGGTCAACCAATAACCTTCTCTCAGAAGATACCAATAGAAAATTGCTCTGGCCGTACGACCATTACCGTCAACAAATGGATGGAGAAACGAAATAAAATAATGCAGGATAGCTCCTTTGATTATCGGGTGGATGAAAACTGTATGTTCATTGGAATTGGCAAATTGACAGAACCAAGCAATAGCAGCCGGTATCTCTGTGAATGATGGCGGCGTATGAACAATCTCATTGGTAACGGAGTTTGCTACGACTACATTATCGTTCTGTCGGAATCGCCCTGCATCTTCCGGATTATCCATCGTGTTGTAAGTCATTAATGAATGTATGTGAAGAAGAAATTCAGGGGTCATCACTTGGCCAAGATTCTCAGAGAGGAAATTGATGGTTTGGTAATTGTTGTAAATCATCCATTGTGACTTGTCCTTTGGTGCAATCTTATTTCTGAGCATTTCCTTTGCCACCTTTCGGGTTGTTGAAGCTCCTTCCATTTGGCTTGATGAAATGGCTTCGTCAATCACAGAGTTCATCAAATATATTTTACGACTATCACGCGGGATTAGAGTCTCACTCCCCCATGATCCGCCAAACTGCATGTCGAAATTATGACATAATCTGGCCATAGAGTTTGTCATGCTGAAATGAATCTGGTAATTGTGATTCACCGTGACTTGGTTACTCAAACGTAATTGTTTGAGTGCGGCCCAAACGTCTTCCGGAGTATCAAAACCCTTGAGTTTCTTGTATTTTACCTTGTTCCAGTATGGGTATTCTTCTTGAAATTTACGAATCCTCTCCAAAGATTCAGGAGCAAGAATTTCTGAAACTGATTTTGTGGCAGCGATATATTTCGGCGGTTGTTCTATCATACTATCATATTATCGGTGTCAGCAAAATTAGCAAAACTATAAAAATTTTGCAAATATTTTTATAGTTTTTGATAATGGATATTTTTGATGGCGCAACCAGGTTCGCCCAGTCATGCGGCGGTGGAGGCGGCAACACATCGCTCCCGTGGGGACGAAATCCGAATGAAGATGACCGCCGCTTCGCCTACCGATGCATGATGCAGGCCCACAAGATGCTAAAACCGTCTCAGCCGAAATGAAGTATGGGTGGAAGAAGAAAAAAATTAGTAATAGTCTGATAGCAGTAGTATCAAAATAATTTTGTAATTTTGCAAATGTAAGTCTTTGGCTTGCACGACATTTTGAATAACAAGAAGCGTTATGCTTATCTTGTAGTTTGAGAACCTGAGAAATTCATAAACTGAGCAAGGACAAGCATAGTGGTTCTCACGCGTATAGCGTGGGCTACTATTGTTGCATCTGCTCACAGGTTTTCTCAGGACCTTCAAACTACGACGTGGCATAGTTGGCTCACGTTTTCTTTATGGTTATACCCGTCTTATGAGCCAAAAGATAACAAATTACGCAGATATCCAATGACTGAACAAAACCAATTAAACCGAGAAAAATTGGCATACTCAGATGATGTCTATAATAAAAAACGGGTTTCTCAATATGATAATATTAAAAACAATCCCCTATTTATAATATGGCTATGACCATCTAAATATACAAAATTACTCACGATGAAATTCCGGAGGAAAAACAACAAGGATTAATTGAGGAGTTCAATGACCATCTGCTTAGTTTTCACGAAGAAATGAAAATTATTTCCGCCAAGGCTTCAACGTTATACCGAATCTGAAATTTGTTTAGAAAATCGATATGGGAAGTTGTCTTCAAACATTTTTTGATACTGTTACATGGTATGGCAGTCCGTTTGTCAAGAATTATTTAACTGATCATAAAGAAGATTTATTGTCTCAGTGTCATAAAGATATATGGACTCAGAAAAGTGTCGGGTTCAAAAAGGATGCACATTTGAGTATTCTTCAGAACGACTATCAATATCTTCTCGCTTATATCATTTATAGGTTCGCAGATTTAGGGGTATATGAGTTCGTTAAAAAATTGTATAAGGACAGCATTGCTGATATTCCCGAAGCAATAGCACTGTTAAAAATCTGGGAATTAACAGAAGTAAAACATAGGGAATGTTTTACAAATTTCGGTGTCAGTTGTTGGATTTTACCTGAAGATGCTAAACGAGAATTAAAGGACATTTATAATAAATACCCTGATAATACCAGTGGTTTTGTCGCAAAATGCCTGCTTCATGAAAGTTATATTAATGAACAGGAAATGTTTGGGCGTTCTTCGGATGAAGCAGCTAAAGACCTTGGATATGATAATGCCTTTGAGTTTTATTTGATGTTAAATGAGGTTAATTCTGTTAATGCATATAAAGATGCGGAGAGCAATTTGATGTGTTCAAAAGAAGTCGTAGATGATGTTACCCGTGCATGGAACGAATTAGATGCAGAATTCATCATAAAACATCTATCACCTGATTTTAGATATGATTCACAATGGGTGTTTAATTACATGTTGTATGATGAGTATGTAAGGTATCTAAGAAAGAAATTCCAGACGATTAAAAATAACAATTCCATTATTAAGGCAGAAACTATTAGAGGCACGGAACAGGGTGGTTGGATGACAAAGATTGTTCAAATCAATGGTCTGGATGAAAATGTATGTTTTTACCGAATCAAAATAAAAGATCACCAAATCATCAAGGGAGATCTATGCGGGTTCTAATTTCAATATTTACGAATAGCTATTCTATTGCAATTCATCGTCTTTTATAGCGAAGTTTGCTTGTCTAGTTTTTGTAAAATCAAAATAACTGTCTGATAAGCAATTTATTCGCATATTTTCAACGAAGACGAGTATCAAGCAGAATTTTTAACGTAAATGCCTAAAAAACAATGGTCAAGCAAAATATAATTTGTTTGGCCATTGGTGTTTTATGGCTTCAGACGGCGAAATATGTTTGAATAATAGGGAGATTTTGGGGCTTTTGTTTGTATATAATTCATTCTCAATATTACATTTTCTAATGGAAGACGAATATCATCTGGTTTAATATTTATTAATCTTGATGTCCTGTATTTTTGCACATATTAAATCGTATCTTTACGTAATAATTATTATACCATGATGAAGCATCAAACTATATCTATACGCAACGACAACGGAACGGAAGTCTTGGCGCAGGCTCCTTTGATAATATCAGCAAGTAGGGCTACCGACATTCCGGCATTTTATGCCGACTGGTTTTTCCGACGGCTTGACGAGGGATATATCAGATGGCGAAATCCTTTCTCGGGGCAGGATAGCTATGTATCGTTCAAGAATTCCCGCTTCATCGTTTTTTGGTCAAAGAATCCTAAACTGCTGTTACCATATTTGTCGGTACTTAAAGAACGGGGGATAGGCTGCTATATACAATTTACCCTTAATGATTACGAGGCTGAAGGGCTGGAACCAAATATACCTCCTTTGGAGCAGAGGATAGAAACCTTCCGTAGCCTCGTTGATGGTCTCGGCATTGGAGCGGTCGTATGGCGTTTTGACCCGCTTATTTTTACTGACAAAATAAATATAGATACTTTGCTTGAAAAAATCGCTCATATCGCCGATGCTCTGGATGGTTATGCAGAAAACCTCGTTTTTAGTTTTGCAGACATTGCGTCGTATAAAAAAGTATCTCGCAATCTTCATCAGAGCGGCATAGATTACCGTGAATGGGATGAAGAGTCTATGCGCGAATTTGCATCGCGACTATCGACGTGGAACCGTGATAATTGGAATTTCAGACTGACGACATGTGCCGAACGCATTGATCTTTCGGAATATGGCATCGAACATAACCGCTGCATCGACCCGGAACTGATAAGCCGTCTTTCTCCCGAGGATATCGTTTTGCAAAACTTTCTTTATAACGCCAAGACAGATAACGGACAGCGAAAGGCATGCGGCTGCATTCTTTCAAAAGACATCGGCGCATACAACACCTGTCCGCATGGCTGCCTCTACTGCTATGCCAATACCTCCCCGGCCTCGGCAGGTGCAAATTACAAGAAATTTCTCGCCAATCCACTTACTGATATCATAATTTAATCTATGAACTATATACCAAACACTCGGAAATCTGCACAAACCTTTGTCAGCGTTTTACAAAAGGCAAAGGATTGGTTTGCCTTGCTTTCAAAAACAGAGCAGCAGAACCTTATTGAAGATTTGGAGCGTGGGACGGCTCATCTCACCAATACTTGTCAACTTAACGCTTACATCGCCAAGTATGGTGAAATTCATCAGGCCAAATTACTCCAAGCTTTTGAAAAAATTCCATCTAAAGTTTGGCACGAAGATGGCATCACTGTAATTGATTATGGTTGCGGTCAAGGTATTGCCGAAATGGTTCTTTCAGATTATATGGCTTCGAAGTATATTGACAATAACTATATCAAAGATTTTATCCTTATTGAACCTTCGAGGCAGAATTTACAACGTTGTGTCAAATATGTAAATGCATTCTTTAATGAGTCAACAGCATCAGCCGTTTGTAAAAAGGACAGTCAAATAAAGGATGACGATCTCAATCCAAAATCTTCAACGGTTATACATATTTTTTCAAATGTAATAGACTTGGATGATTTTGATGGCGATGGTATCTTATCCTTGTTAAATGAGGATAAATCCCATAACAACATAATCGTATGTGTGAGTCCCTATTATCAGGAGGCGACGCGGGGTAAGAGGATAAAAGAATTTGGCGAAAAACTTCATGGCTATACATTGATATACAAATTAGAGAAGCATACCGATGATTGGGATAAACCATATAGTTGCCAGATATACATTTTTGTCAGTTCGTATTATTGACATTTCGCGTTCAATATGTTTGTGTGAGAATATTCCTGACTGGCGTTTTAAGGTATCAAATGGCGAAATATGTTTGTGTTTAGGTCAAGAAATAATAGTTAAATAACTGGAATACAGTATTAGAACTGCTATTCCCTGACTTTTGGGATCGTTGTTGCTTCAAAGCGATTATCCATGGGGAGGTTTTAAGATTCTAAATCGTCAAACTGGTTTGATATCCTCTATTAGCGATGTGTTGTCTGGCCAGAAATTTTTTGGTTCTAAATAGAATTTACTGAATATTGAAAGATGTTTATATTTGGTATATGCCTAAATATAAATGAGTTGTAATGTGATTTATCGCAATTTGCGATAAATTGCGATAAGCCTTTATCTGATTTTATTCACCTTCTCTTCGAAATTCGAAGAACCGATATAACCTTTTGTCCTGCCGTTCAAGCTGATTTCACACAGGTAACCTTTTTCGGTCAGGTTTCATTAGATAATTTGATATAGTTATGTTTATCAATTGACATTAAGGGTGTATTTAATCGCGGTTTTGTGGTTTCATTATTAATACCCTCAAGTTTATTTCCCGGTTTAAGATTTAGAAAGCATGCTGTCGGGTGAAGGGGCGATGTTGCGGCGGTGGTTACGGATGATTTTTGTAATTTTGCAGCCGGAATAAATCAGCTGAAAATAATAAGCCACAAGATGGAAATGAATAAGGCTAAAGGCCACCTCGCTATGTTGGGGGCCAACGTGATGTGGGGACTTATGTCGCCGGTTGCCAAGATGGTTTTTGCAGCCGGCGTTGTGGCCCCGATGATTATGGTTGATTTCAGAGTGGCGGGTGCTGCCGCTCTTTTCTGGTTCACCTCACTGTTTCTGCCTCGCGAGCATGTGCCGTTGCGCGATATCCTTCGGCTCGCGGGAGCCGGAATGCTCGGCGTCCTTTTCAACCAGGGATTTTTCATAGTGGGAGTGAGTCTGACCTCGCCGGGAGAAGCTTCGCTTGTCACCACAACGATGCCGATGTGGGTGATGTTGCTTGCGTGGCTCATTCTCCGTGAGCCCATCACTTCGAAAAAGGCGGGAGGCATAGTGCTCGGAGCCGCCGGAGCCATTATACTGATTGCCGGCAGCGGGGGTCAGGTGCGTGGTTCCAATCCGGCGTTAGGCGACGTTATAGTACTATTTGCGCAGCTGAGTTATGCACTTTATCTGACGTTGTATCGCAATTTCATCCGTAAGTACAGTCTGGTGACGTTGATGAAATGGATGTTTCTGTCGGCCACAATTGTGGGGCTGCCGGCAAGCATACATTGGATCGGGGCAACCGACTGGAGAGCTATATCCCCGCTGGAGTGGGGCGGCATAGCCTATGTGGTGTTATGCGGAACCTTCCTTGCCTATATCTGCATAATGATTGGCCAGAAGCGGTTGCGGCCCACGTTGGTGGGCATGTATAACTACGTGCAGCCCATAGTGGCAACAATCACAGGCGTGTGTCTCGGCCTTGACGTGTTCACCCCGCTCAAGGCCCTTGCCATAGTGCTGATATTCTCCGGCGTCTGGCTCGTCACAATAAGCAAAGCCAAAACTCAGGACTGACCCCTCCCGCTCCGATTCTCATCCGAGGAATTATAGCTGACGATCTTAAAGTTTGTGAATATCAAAACGATTTCAGGTTGAATGCTTTTGATTAAGGTTTCGGATAAACCCACAAGCTCACCACAAGCACATAAGTGCAGATTTGTATTTATGCGGAGATAGTTTTATCTTTGTTGAGAAAACCGAACAGACAAAAAGCGCGAGCAGAGATGACACCGGAAGAACAAAAGGCTCTGAACTTGAGCCTCTGGAAGGAATGGACGCATAAGGCGTCGGCCGTGAACTGCTGCAAATTCTGCAGCGCCATCGTGGACGGTGACACATCCGCCCAATTCCTGCGTTATGTCCAGGGTTTTCCGGTATCGTCGGAAATCATGAGCCTGATTGACCGTATAGTTGACGGGGATTATGTTCCGCCGGGACTTGACTGCACGCTTCAAGGCATACCTCAGAGGCATCACCTCATGTATAAGATCGAGCCTCTCGATCATCCGTCGGGGAATGCCCGATATGAGTTCCTTGTCGAATATGACCGCATGGAGCCGCACGTGGGTATTTATTTCGGCTGTAAGTGCATTACGCTCGGCGATGCCGACCATCGCGAGATGATCGAACTGTACATGCAGGAATGGAACCGGATCCGACATCATATATGCACGGTGTTGAACAACAGTTTTCCGACCAAGGAGTTTCGTCATCGGTTCCGTGTCACCAACAATGGCGAGAACCGCACCTTCTGGCCGTCGTGGATCGGTCTGTATGATGACGAGGACATGGATTTCGCGCTGACCGTGCTCCGAATCTTCCGAAAGGCCTACGAGCAGTATTTCGACGGTACGCTTAAGGAATGCCGCCGCCTCGCCCCTATATCCTACCGCCATGTGGAGACAGCATTCACCGAGACTGCCTTCACGAATCTGAATGAAGCGTTCGGCAAGGCTTACGGTCCGGACAATATAGAGGCGGCCAAAATCATGTTCAGCAGATTCATACTCGTTGCCTCCGAACTCGGCATTCTGACACCTGATCCATCATACGATTACGCATGGCGCTATGTCGGAAATCCGGAAATGCGGCTGGGCGGAAGCAATATAGAGTTCTCGACATTGATCCATCTGCTCACGCAGGAGATAGGAATCCGGCTCGGAATCAGAAATCCGAAAGAGGAGGTCAAGACTCCCTGGGAGCATATCTACAAGGTCTTCCTTGACGCTCACGGAGTTGCCTATAAGCGAGGGACGCGCACGCAGTGGCAGAACGCTTTGGCTGATACCGAGACATCGTGCCTGAATGCGGTTAAGAGATGCCTTGACCTGTAATTATAAGGTTTCGGAGTTACTTCCCATAAAAATATACGTATATTGTCGGTATTGCGCCGGAGATGTTATTTTGCGGCTGTAATTAATACAACTGCAATATGGATAAATCAGAAATGCCGGCGGTGGTCGTGAGAAACGATGTAGCTTCCATGAATGGAGGCCCCGCTAAGTGCGTCAGAGAGATTGATGAGTATCTTGCCAAGACTTTTGACATGATGATTCAGATAGACGAAACCTATGGGAAAATGGCAGCATTCTTCACAGATCATGCCAATCAGGTGCTGGGTAATCGGGATTATGAAGAGCTGTCGAAAGATGAGCAGTCGTTGGCCAATGTTTACATGCTGGCGGCGCTGGCTGTTAGTGGAGCGTGCGCCGTGGTCAAGGGCGTCACGGAGACGATGGCGCTGGAAAAAGTGAAGCGGCTTCACCGCAAGGTTGCCGAGGCTAAGTATGAATCGTTGGGCAGAATGATAGACCGTGCCCAACGCAACCACGACGAAGCCGCCGGGGTGCTGGCACGTCACAACAACAATCAGTTTCAATCAGTTGAGGTCAGAGATAACTTCAAGGACATTGCCGACATGCTTGAGGCTGAGCTATGTCAGTACCGCGATGTGCGGTTCCGGCTCGACATGCTTCTGTGGCTTAAGGAGGAATACGAGGCATGGCTCGACGACCGGCTTTATTCCGACGCCCCGATGCCAACGATGGGACAGGCATCCGTGGCTGCGATATATATTCTCAACAAGCAGGAGATCCCCTATAGCAGGGAAAAGCGTGAGAATGACCTGAAAGACTTTGGTCATAAGCTTGCCGACAATATGCAATTGTCGGGTACAGTCAATGGCAAGCAGTTCTTCAACTCATTTGAGTTGTTGGCAATGATCGACTCTCAGCTGAGCGCTGTGCTCGAACATGGCTATATGGACAAGGACCCGTTTGTCAATGCTATATCCGGGCCCGCGGAAGATGAAGAAGATCAAGATATAGACCTTGACAAATTATCGTGCAAACGTCTTTATGCCACGCTCTATGTCAACTCCGGCAACGGCACGGTGGCGGAAGGAATACTGTCGCAAAATCCGGTAGTCGGCGATTCGGTGGACTCCCTGCAATCGTTCGAGGCAATGAACAGCGAGTATGAAAAAGGATTAGGCCGGATTACTGTCAGCGGCGTTCTTTTGCTGGCGGCTGCGGTGATGCCTATATGGCAGTTCGACATGGCATGGTATTGGCTCCTTGCTCTGAGCGTGCTGGCGGTGATATTGGTGGTGAAATTCTTCCCGCACCGGGCCATACATCGCATGCAGGACAGGCTGATCAACAAGTTCGATATGATGTCGAGCAATTACAGATATTACATGGCGAACATGGGAGGTTTGATAGAACCGAAATCAAATGTAAAGGAGATGGCCAAGTCCCGCAACAGATTCTGGGCCGGACTCATCATAGGCGGCATCATAGGCTTGTTCTTTACTCCGATAGGCGCGATAATCGGTGCGGTCCTCGGAGCCATCATTGGCAGCGGTTTGTCGGACGATGACGACACACATGGCGAGGGATGGCAGAACATCAGGATCTGCAACCCCGTCAAGCAATGGATCACCATCGTCATAGCAGCCCTCCTCGTACTTTTCGAAATTTATGTTATTTTTTTCATATAGATTATGGCACTTTATAGAATCACGACCCGCAAGTCGCTCAACGGCGGGATGAGGGGCTCGATCGATGCCGGCATGAGCGTTGAGATGTCCTCATTCGTACCCGTAATGGTTCTCGGGCCATTCGCCGAGAAAATCAACCAGTTGTTTATCAACAAGTATGGAGTTGACCTCAGGCAGATCAATGCTCTCAACTCCGTGTACCTGAGTGTGACTAAAATCAGCTGAATATGGAAACCCTGAACACAGAAATAGCGAAATGCGAGGAGCTCGACCGCAGGTGCGAGCGGAAGTCGGCATCGATGGAGAACATGATTGCGCAGATCACGCCGCAGTTTCTGATGGCGCACGGCCGTGACCTTGTGCAGGGCTGCAAGGATCTGATGGCTCTGTCGATACAGAGCAGCACTTATCTCGCTCAACTCAGCATGAAGTATGGGCATGATCTGGAGAAATTTGACAGGATGCTGCAGGGAGCGGAGCGACGCTTAGACCGTCAGTTAGAGATGCTGTCGGAAATGAGGCGCACGCTCATCTCGCTATCCTCCTCCTCGATAGATTCCGCCATGCTCCGGCAGCAGCAGATCCTCCTTGACAGCATAGCCCAGGCGCAGGACTCCTTCAACCACGAAATCGATCGTCTCTACGATCTTTAAGCTACATTGCGCCCTTGAGTTTATCCCGCTCTGCCACCGGAGAGGATAAAGAACCACAACCGTGGATGCAGATGCCTAAAGGCCCTGATGTCCGAAAAAACAGCAATCAGATAAAGTAAAAATTGGCTGTCTTCGGAAAAAGTGCTATATTTGCGCGTATGACAGCGGAAAGAGAGCCGCTTACATAAAAAGAACGTATGCTCGTCTCGCGTAATGAAAACGTAGGAAATTTTCAAAACGGATGCACAGGAGAGCGATACGGTCTCGCGCATAGCGTGGGCTGTTATTGTTGCACCTGCATCCATGGTTTTCCTACGACCTTCATTACAGGACAGCATTCCGGCTCACGTTTCTTACTATAAAAATCACTTGTCGCTTAAGCGATAGAACAAATAGATGATATTGCCCTATGCAAAGTTATAAAAACATCGCATATTTGTTGGGATGCTATATGGTTGTGGCTGATCGAGAAATAAATGATCTTGAAGTTAAAATTCTAGATAACTACAAATCTGAGGATCTCTCGGATGAACTTGTATCACAAAGACGACTAATATATTCCGACGATGAAGAAAAACCGGCTCTATCTTCTTTGATAACCACTCTTAAACTTTCAAACCTTACCAGACAACAGAGGGAAGAAATTATTCAGTTATTAGCGGACGTGGCCTTTGGTGATGATTATATGGCTTCATCAGAAAAAGACCTTTTGCTGAATGTTGCGAAGACTCTTAATATTGATGCCACTGTAATTATACGAGAGGCTGAATCATTGTCAAAAGAACGTTTGAAATCAATACGTCTAAGTAAAACGAAACGAGTAATCGGGAAAGTAGAAAATTATGCCTACGGATTATTTTCTAAGCAAAAGAATAATGCGATTGATCTATTATTAGGAAGTTTAGGCTATTCCACTTCTATTGAGGATATTACGGATAAGGCACTGGTAGATCTTGAAAGAGTTACCAATATTGTTGATGGAATCAATACATCGCTTGTTATGGCGCGTCAGTCACTAAGTAATCTAAAATTTGGACATCTAAATTCGTCCAAGGAAATTGTGAATGTGGCAAATATTGTAACCAATATTAAAGATCATTTTGACGGACTTATTAATATTTCTCTCAAAGAGAACCATGATGTGCTCGAAAAGAAAAGTAGAAATATTAGATATTTCACAATTGCGTTTATGGGTAGAACGAAAGCCGGTAAGAGTACCTTACACAAAGTCATCACACAGCAAGAGGATGATGACATCGGAGTCGGCAAATTACGTACTACACGATATAACAGAAGTTGGTATTGGAATAAGTTAAGGATTGTTGACACCCCCGGCATCGGAGCCCCGGGAGGAGCAACCGATACAGAAATCGCCAAGTCTGTTATAGATGAGGCCGATATCATATGTTATGTAGTCACTAGCGATTCTATCCAAGAAACAGAATTTGATTTCTTTGAGACAATCAAAGAGAGAAATAAACCACTTTATATTATACTCAATGTAAAGAGCAACTTAACCCAGTCTATTAGACTCAAAAGATTCCTTGAGAATCCGACTGCATGGAAAGACAGTATTGGCCCACAATCTATTCAAGGTCACTTGGACAGAATACACGAACGGCTTGATGGCAAATACAATATGGATGCGGTACAAATAATCCCAATCCATTTATTGGCTGCGCAACTAGGTTTTTCTTCAGCACCCTCAAATAGCGAGGCAAAAAAGCTACAAGAAGGGTCGAATATTTTTGCCTTTACACGTTCCGTAATAGCCACAGTACATGAAACTGGTGGAATTAAAAAAAGCTTAAGTGTTGTAGATGGTACGGCATATCAAATACATAGCATTACATCATCCCTCTGCTCTGACTTATCTCAGTTAAAGACAGGACATAATTTGCTTAAGGGAAAACTTAGTAAATTTAATACTTTGATGAAGGCTGAAAGGAATAAGCTTATTTCAGATATAAAAAATGTTTTTTCAGGAGCGCAATCTGAATTGCGGAATCGCGCTGCGGCTTTTGCAAATGAAAACTATGATAGACGAGATGCGAGTAACTTATGGACAAATGATTATACGGTAAAATCAATTCATGCTCGAATGGATGCAAGACTGCATCAACGTATGCAAGATTTTAACGAGAAGATACAATCTCAAATAGAAGAAATCGCCGATGATATTAAGTTAATGGGTTCATTCAATGTAGAGTATAATGTGTCGGGCGAAAGCATTACTAATACTAAATTGGGAGCAGGAATTGTTGGTGCCATAATAACTGGCGCAGCCGGTTTTGCAATAGCAAATATTTGGAATCCTGCTGGTTGGGTTGTAGGCCTTGGCACTATTGTTGTCGGAGCAATCTGTTCTTTTTTTACAAGTTTATTTACTTCTAAGCAAGAGAAAATTGGTAAGGCAACGGAGAAAATGCGTACTCAGCTGTACTCAGCTATTGATAATAATATCAATGATAACAAACAAAAATATCTGAATAATTTAACGAAATCTTTAGATAGAGTTTCATCTACAATATCTGCACTTCTTATAACATATATTGAAGGTACTGAACAAATTATCAAGAATGTTAAAACAACCATACAAGAATGTGAGAATGGAGAATTCGTAATAAACTCTCTCGTCGGCTTTAGAATATTGGAATTCATCGGTAAACGAATGATTAAAGATAATGAAATTAATACTATTCCAAATGAAACATTAATAAACAAATTCCCAGTAGATCGGGATTGGATTAATCAGTCCTTGACCTATAAATATAACATCAAGTTAAGCAAAAAGGATAAGGAAAAAATTCTTCACGCCACACAAATGACAATTTCTAATCAGTAATAAAATTCTAATCAATAACATATGGCGCAAATTAATTATGCTGCATATAAAGAGATACTTGAGGCTTTGAAAAAGAAAACTCGCGATCTCTTGGCCAACACTAAAAATCAAGATTTGATGTCAAAGCTTGATGCAGAACTTGAATCCGCAACGGAAAGGAAAAATTTAAGTATTGCATTCGTGGGCCAGTACAACGCTGGCAAGTCAACGATTATATCTGCAATGACAGGCAAAAAAGACATAAAAATAGAGGCTAACGTAGCTACAGATAAAGTGTCGAAATATAACTGGCATGATATCGATCTGATGGATACACCCGGAATACTTGCCGGTAAGGTTGAATATCATGATGAACTGACCAAGAAAGCGCTTAAAGAGAGTGATCTTATTTTTTATGTCTTGACAAGCCAATTATTTGATGATGTTGTGTTCAATAATTTTATTGATATGGCATTCAACCAACACCTCGCAGATAAAATGTTCATTGTTATTAATAAAATGGGCATGGAATCAGGGGAATATGATCAATTAGTTGAAAATTATATCCTTTCCCTAAAGAAAACTTTTTCGGAAAGAGGATACAGTATGGAAGAATTCCCGATTGCATTCATTGATGCCAATGATTATATCGAGGGAATTGAGGAACAAGATGCCGAATTCGTAGAGTTGAGTCATTTTGAAGGATTTATCAATATGCTGAATGCTTTTGTAGAACAGAAAGGTTTGATAAAAAAACAATTTGACACTCCAGTTCGGATTCTTCAGAGCTATCTTAAAAATATAGAGGTCTCCGCTGTGGATAAGACATTGAGTGATTTCTATAACCAATATGAGAGAAAGCTCACAAATAGTCAGAGAGAGATTAAGCGAGATGTTGAACAGGTGCTGGATTCGTTTGATTCCTCTGCTATGACGGAAGTAATTTCGTTGTCGAATGAAATTGGATCAATTGAAGAAGCTGAATGGATTCGCAAACAAACTGTTTTGAATAACAGTTTAAAATCCATGATATCTAGGGCTTCTGATAATATCGAAGCCTCAATTAACCAAGGATATGAAAGTCTGCTCGATGAGATCAACGAATTCGGTGACAAAGATACTTTAGTAAAGTATTCCCAAAGCATAGATAGAAAGTTAAACTCTCCATCAATTAGTATAGAGGAAAAGAAAAGTCTAACTATACAAAAGAAAAGCTTAGACCTTTTGCGCCAAGGTGGTAACAAGGTCGCAAGTATGGCTCCTGGAGTGGATAAACTGTTTGGAGGCATAAGTGGTGCTTCCGGTTCATCTCTCCATGAGATAGTTTTGAATGTAGGGCATTTCTTCGGAAAATCATTTAAACCTTGGGAAGCTGTGAGATGGGCTAGTAATATTGCCAAAGTTGCTAAATTTGGCATTCCGGTAATCTCAATGGGAATTGACATTTGGATGCAATGTAGAGAGGATAATAAAGAAAACGAGAGATTGCAGCAAATCAAAAATTCCAAAAGTCAGTTTATTACTGGATATCAAAGCGAAATCAACCAAGTTAAATCCCAGTTTGAACAATATCTAACAAGCATTCTCGAGAATTTCACAAACAAGAGAAACGAGATAAACAAATCAAAGGAGGAACTGATCAAAGTTTCAAACCGTAATAAACAAATTGAAAGTTCTATCAAGGAACTTGAAGGAGAATATGTGGATTTCATTGAAATTATCAATGGAGAAGAAACTCTCCATAAATTGTAGTGAACATAGTCAACCGTATATGAGATTCTGCTTACTCTATCTTTTCCATTCGGAGCCGGCACCATCTCAAACGTGAGAATCAATATATAAGCTATAGATAACTAAATATAAGCTATAGATAACTAATAACCGACAAAGATTTCCTATGATTATTGATGGTGAAGAACTAAGGATGGTTTGCAAGAATTGCGGACATCGTTTTAAGCATGTTATCGGATATGGACCTGTTTGTCCCTCTTTTTCATTGCGAAAACGAATGCTAAAGGAAAATCCACCTGTATGCCCGAATTGTAAAAGCAAGAATGTTAAACAGAGATCTTTTTGGGATTTGTTTGGCTGAAACGAGGGTTAATTTCGAAGGTTCAGTTATCGTTAAAGTATTAACTAACGGATATTATGGGTATTTTTAATACTTTGTTAGATATGTTGGACGGGAAAGGAATCTCTACAACTATCGGCCAAAACTGCAATATTTCCGACTCGGATGTGCCGTCGGGGTCGGGCGGTATTAATCGCGAAGGATACACTTACGGGCAGTTGCGCAGGCAGCCAATTATTCCTGAGGTAATGCGTGGAATCAGTAATCCGGTTGTGCGGCGCTGGGCTGAGGATTGCAACGCAAGGAATCGCGCCGGTTTCGTGATGCGGAAAGTCAGCGGTGAATACTCGTTCGACGGGCTGCATGTGGGACCGAAGGTGAAACTGCCATCGAAGTCACAGCTTATTGCAGAACTTGGGCCTAATCCGTCGGCCGGTGCAATCAGAGATGTTTCTTATACGCTTCTGCGTGAAGAAATAGCCCGTCAGACGGGGTTGTCTGTAAGTCAGGCCGCTTCAGCCATTGGCAATATGCTCGATTGCGTTCCCCACGAGGATATTTCAGGATATGTCTATATGGTGCCGAACTGGGTCCACAAATGGTTTCGCCATCGCGGGTATGTTAGCTCCATCCTCGGTCATGAGTGAAGCTCATTTCATCTTGTGATATTAGCTGCTGAATGAACAAGATGAATGAACGATCACCATTGACTGAACCTTAACCCAATTTTAAAGCACATAGGCGATTGGCAAGCAAAAATAAACTTGTCAATCGCTTTCATATTCTTTGATCGCAAAATAAACGTGAATTTGTGCGAGGAATGTTTGGATATTGGCGGAAAGATCGTTTACTTAGCGGAAAAATCAGAATGTTATGGCAAAGAAAAGGAAAATTGACGATTCGGGAGATAAAATACGTTTTCAGGTAATGATGCAGGCGTTGTTGCTGGGAATCACACCTGAGGATCTGAAAGAGTTCTATGATATTGTCAAAAAATCTACAGGCAATGATATGGGCGGTCTCTTTGATATGCCCGCTGAAGAACCGACGAGAGCATCGGCGTTTCCGCCAATGAGCGGCCGGAGTCGTGTTCACTCCAATTCCAAGGGGCTGAAGGATGCCGCTGAAAAGACATTGAAGCTGCGTGTGCAGATGCGCGATGTTTCGAAGCCGCCTATGTGGCGCGAACTCAAAGTGCCGGCCGATTTCACTTTTTTTCAGCTCCATAAGGCAATCCAGGCCGTATGCGGCTTTGAAGACGCTCATCTCTGGCAATTCCAGTACCGGCCCTACGATCCGGATCTGCAGATAGGGGTGCCGGCCGACCGCAAGAATCCTTTTGGAATGGGTCTGGAAGAGTGGACTCATGATGCACGAAAGACAGGCATCACGGCTTTTCTTGCGGAAAAAGGTCAGAAACTCGTGTATGTTTATGATTTTGGCGATGACTGGATATTCAATGTCAGCGTAGTCGATGTTACTCCGCGCGATGGCGAAATGGCTGAATGTATCCGCTGGAAAAGTGACTTGCAGCCCATGGAGGATTGCGGAGGCGTCTGGAGCTATCTTGACATGCGTTCGGCTTGGGAACAACGTGACTCCCTGACCAAGCGTCAGAAAAATGAGTTGGCCGATTCGCAGGGATTTGAATCGTTTGACGAGCTGATGGACGTTGTCAGTGACTACTTGTTCGATCCCGAAGCGGTCAATGAACGACTTGCAGAAATATGATTTAATGGCACGATACATTTGACGAGAATAGCGGTTGATAGTGTCAGTTTTATAGATATGGAAGATAATAATCAGATTATCATATACCGAAGCGAGGACGGAGAAACTCGCATCGATGTGAAGTTTACCGGGGAGACCGTATGGCTCTCTCAGCAGCAGCTTTGCGAACTTTATAATACGAGTAAGGCTAATGTTAGTGAACATATTAAACATATTTTCGAGGATGGCGAGCTTGAGGAGGAATCAGTTGTTCGGAAATTCCGAACAACTGCCGCTGATGGGAAATCTTACAATGTGACTTATTACAATCTTGACATGATTATCTCGTTGGGATATAGGATTCGTTCAGTTATTGCTACACATTTCCGCAGATGGGCAACAGAGAGACTGAAGGAGTATATCATCAAGGGGTTCACAATGGATGACGAGCGGCTGAAAGGTAACGGAGGTGGTGCTTACTGGCGCGAATTGCTTGACCGTATCCGCGACATCCGTTCATCGGAAAAAGTAATGTACCGTCAGGTGCTCGATCTGTATGCCACTGCTGTTGACTATGATCCTCGTTCGGAGGTCTCGGTTGAGTTTTTTAAGATTGTGCAGAATAAGCTTCATTTCGCCGCTCATGGCAATACAGCGGCAGAGGTAATTTTTAAACGAGCCAATGCTGAGGCTCCTATGATGGGCTTGACATCGTTTAAGGGAGATCATCCCACACTCCGCGATGCTAAGATTGCCAAGAATTATCTGAATGAGGACGAACTGAAAATTTTGAATAACCTTGTTTCCGGATATTTTGATTTCGCAGAGATTCAAGCTATGAAACGTCGTCCTATGTATATGAACGACTATGTTCAGCAGCTTGACACTATTCTCTCCTCAACCGGCGAGGCGCTTCTCACTGATTCCGGTTCAGTCAGTCATCAACAGGCGATGGACAAAGCTCGCGAAGAATATCGTAAGTTTCAGGTTCGCGAACTTTCTCCGGTAGAACAAGCCTATCTTGAAACAATCAAAGTCTTAAACAGTAAGGCGAAAAATAGAGGAAAGATCAAACAATAGATTTATTAAAAAAATCTGTTGTGATTCATGCATTTTGTATGAGAAAGGAGTCAAATAAACTACAAGAGTAAAGGCGAAAAGATATAAACAAAATTGAAGTATTAGAATTGCTCTATCTATAGTTTTTTATTATTTTTGTGAAAGGTTCATCAGTAAATAATAATCAATCATAATTCTCTGCCTGATATATGACTTGGAAAGATGCTATCATTTATGTTTTGCAAAACAATAGATTGAACGATTCTTATCGTCCTATGCATTATAGAGATATAACAGATCTCATAATAGACCAAAAACTTAGAGATTCTTATGGGAAAACTCCGGCCGATACCGTCAATGCCCAGTTGACTACAAACAAAAATCTGTTCGAATCATTGGGTGAAGGCATTTATCGGCTAACTGAGAAGGGAGAAAGCTTTGCCGATTTTGGAAAACAAGCCCAGAAGAATGGAACGGTAAATAAAGAGGAAAACACGCCATTGTCTGAAATCAAGATTTCCAAGACACTGATAAAAACTTATGGAATGTTCTGGATGAGAGATGGCGTTAACTGGAATCATAATCCAAAACTTCTGGGTGTGCAATCGACTGGTGCTACCGCTGTTGATCTAAGTGAGATGCGTGGAATATATATGCTCTATGATGGCCGTGAAGTGATTTACGTAGGCCAAGCGGTTGATCAGCCGATATTAAAACGGCTCGTTCAACATACAAAAAACAGATTGGCTACGCGTTGGAACCGTTTTTCATGGTTTGGAATAGATGGAGTCTGTGCTTCAGGCAAGATTGAAAAAATTGATAATTTGATCAATACAGATATTTATAGTCTTGCTAACGCTCTTGAAGGAATTCTAATAGAGGGTTTGGAACCCCGTCAGAATCGTCGCCAAGGAGATGACTGGGGGTTCGAGTATTATCAAGAAATAGACAAAGAGATTGCGAAAAGTAAATTCATCTCAGAAATCCATAAACTTATATAACATTAGCCGACAGGTAGAATTTTAAGCAGTTTATAGAAATATAAGCTATTTAATTTGATTATAAATGGCTGATATGGTTCGTGATATCCATTATTTATCGGGAGACTGAAGTGATCTGACTTTTATTTCGGGGAAAAGGCGCGAGAGCTGAAGGCTGTCGAGGGTGACGGAGCACGCGCCATTGTCGATTTGCATTTTGACCATGGGCGACGACGTGATCTCTCCGTTAACGCTAACGGCTATTCTTTTGCCTATATTGCTGCCGGTGATTCCGGCATATTTCTTCACATCGGTGAAAGTGAATGGCATTGTGACGGTTTCTTCGCCGGGATAACGGACAAGTTCCGTGACATGCACTTTTTCGCGGAGCAAAGCAGCGGATTGCGTGTCGGTCGCGCTTGTCTCTTCGGGAAACAGGGCGATTGTAAAGTATTTATCAATGCTAATCCTGACCGGTGCTTCGGAGCGCCCGGAGCAATTGGTTGTCAGCAGAATAATGAAAATGGGGAGCAGATATTTTATTGTCATAGCTGTAAAATTATATCAGGTTTAATGATTGAGCCGGTCCAGGTAGCGGATGTTTTTCCTATACCACAGATACTCGAGAGTGAAAGCGCCGACTGTAAGAACCCACACGAAGAACATGCGCCAGCTGTTAGCGAACAATGGTGTGACTGACAGCCATAGCAGTAGTGGAATTACTGCTATCGTGGTTACAAGTTCGATGTTTCTGTAGAATTTCTTTATCCGGATGACCGACGTTATAATTTCTGAATTTGTATCTTCCCAAAGATTGATTTTTCTGACGAAAAGATACATTCTTCCGATTGCCAGCGCTCCGAGAAGGATCATAGCACAGAACGCTATGAGCCACCAGCCCGGTAGTTTCATCGGCGACCACAGTCGCGAAGTTGACATGAGTATCAGGCAGATGACTGTAAAGATTCCGTCGAAAAGAAAACGGCTTGACAGTCTTGATTTCACGTCTCTGCGGTGTCTGATAGCCCTGTCGGTTATTTTCCCGTCCGGTTGCTGCCCTATTTTGGGATTTACTGATTGCCAGGCGGATTTCAACTCTTCAAGTTCCATAATCAAACCTCCTTTCTTGATGACAGTTTTTCTTTGATTCTATGCAGACGCGATGCGACCGTGTTCCGTGGAATGCCCATGTTGTTCGCTATCTCGTCGTAGGTCAGTTCGTCAAGCCACATCAGAATCAAAGCCTTCTCCATGGGATTCAGTCCTGAAATCATCTCATGCAGCCATTCGAGCTTCTCGCGGTATTCGTGCGTGGAATCCGACTGTAAACCGAATGCTCCTATCTCTTCCAGTGAAAGAGTCCTGAATTTCGGCGTCAGGCGCCTGAGAGAGAACAGACATGTGTTTATCGCCACCTTATAGACCCAGGTTGATTCCGACGATTGTCCTCGGAAATGTCTGTAGGCTTTGAACAAAGAAATCAGGACCTCCTGCCGCAGATCTTCGAAAGGCAACTCTTTGGATGCATAGAAGAAGCATGCACTGAAAATGATTCTTTCGTGTCGTCTCGCCATAGCGGTAAATGCCTGATTATATTCTTTGTCTCGATCCATCGGCTTCATTTTACAAAGTTAGTTGCAAACTTTTCCCGATAGTTCCATTATTTGATAAAAATATTCCGGGAAAAATACTGATGAAGAAACTTTCTTTCATAAACGCTTATCTTTCAGAAATAAATGATAACTTTGCGCATGGAAAAGAATGAAAATAACGAAGTCGTCTTCTATGAGCCGGATGAAACCCTGAAATTGGATGTACGTCTTGAAAATGATACCGTCTGGTTGACGCAATCCCAGATGTCAGAACTCTTTTTGAGAGACCGTTCAGTCATCACAAAGCACATCAATAATATTTTTAAAGAGAAAGAACTTGAAGAAAATAGTAATGTGCATTTTTTGCACATTGCTTCTTCTGATAAACCTGTCAAATTTTTCAGCCTTGATGTAATAATATCCGTAGGGTACCGGGTGAAGTCTGTCAGAGGTACTCAGTTTCGGCAGTGGGCCAATAAAGTTTTGAAGGATTATCTACTTCGGGGATATGCCATTAACCAGAGATTGATTGAACTGAGCGACCGGCTGGATAGACGGCTTTTGGAGCAGGATGGAAAAATAGCTGCAATTCGTAAAGATGTGGATTTCTTTGTTCGCAGTTCCATTCAGCCCAAGGAGGGAATTTTCTTTGACGGGCAGATTTTTGACGCATACGCCTTTGTCGCCGGACTGATCCGGAAGGCAAATAAACGGATAGTTGTCATTGACAGCTATGTTGACGATTCGGTGCTTGTTCAGCTGTCAAAACGTAAGCCGGGTGTCAAGGTTGATATTTACAACGGAAAGATTTCTCAGCAGCTCCGACAGGACGTCGCGCGGCACAATGCCCAGTATCCGGGCGTAACCTTACACTCTTATAAGAAAGCCACGACCGCTTCCTGATAATCGATGAGGAAGTCTATCATATCGGCCATTCGCTGAAAGACCTCGGCAAGAAATTCTTCGCCTTCTCAAAGATGGATGTCATGACCGGCTCGCAGCTGATAACGGCCCTTTAAGCTATTCAGCTTGATAAGCTCATCGTCCGGCGTAACACATCGGAAGTGTAAAATGAAACAGACTGCGATCCGCAATGGAAAGCAGTCTGTTTTTGAATTTAGTTAGTAAAGGGAGGTGTCAGTTCACTGCAGTATCAGTCGATTTCTTCATCGGCTTCGTAACCGCCCATTTCGCGGATTGCATTCTTGAGCATTACGTACTGCTGGAAGAGATGGTTGACGGGTACTTCGCCTGTCGTGTAGTCGTGCATCGGGCTCTTCAGGAAGAAGCTGAGGAAGCGCTGGATGCCGTAGCGTCCTGCACGTGCTGCGAGGTCGCTCAGAAGCACGAGGTCAAGGCAGAGAGGTGCTGCGAGGATAGAGTCGCGGCAGAGGAAGTTGATCTTGATCTGCATGGGATAGCCCATCCATCCGAAGATGTCGATGTTGTCCCAACCTTCTTTGTTGTCGTTGCGCGGGGGATAGTAGTTGATGCGCACTTTGTGGTAGTAGTCGGTGTAGAGATCGGGCTGAGCTTCCGGAACGAGGATCGACTCGAGTGTTGAAAGCTTCGACACTTCCTTGGTGCGGAAGTTTGCGGGTTCGTCAAGCACGAGACCGTCGCGGTTGCCGAGGATGTTGGTCGAGAACCAGCCGGAGAGGCCGAGGCAACGGGTGCCGATGATGGGGGCGAAGCCTGATTTCACGAGAGTCTGACCGGTCTTGAAGTCCTTGCCGGCGATAGGCATGCCTGTTTCCTTGGCGAGCTCCCACATTGCGGGGATGTCAACGGTGGTGTTGGGGGCACCCATGATGAAGGGAGCGCCTTCTTTGAGGGCTGCGTAAGCGTAGCACATCGAAGGTGCGATGTGTTCCTTGTCGTCAGCCTTGATAGCTTCTTCGAGAGCGGCGAGAGTTCCGTGGATCTTTTCGTCAACCGGAACATAGACTTCGGTTGAAGCGGCCCAGAGGACAACTACTCTGTCAACGCCGTTTTCTTTCTTGAAGTTGCGGATATCCTCGCGGATATTGTTGACCATCTCCTCGCGGGTTGCGCCCTTCATGATGTTCTCGCCGTCAAGACGCTTTGCATAGTTGTGGTCGAAAGCGGCCTTCATCGGCTTGATCTTCTCGAGCTCGTCTTTAACGGGGTTGATATCTTTTTCTTTGAGTACCTCTGCGTTTATAGCGCTTTCGTAGGCGTTTGCAGGATAAACGTCCCATGCACCGAACACGATGTCGTCAAGTTTTGCAATGGGAACGATTTCGTCATATTTGAGATATTTCTTGTCGGCGCCTTTGCCTACACGCATTTTATCATATTGGGTCATTGAGCCTACGGGCTTTGCGAGACCTTTGCGTGCCATCAGGACACCGGTCATGAATGTTGAAGAAACGGCTCCCAGTCCGACGACGAGGACGCCAAGTTTACCTTCGGCAGGTTTTACGTTGGTTGCCTTCATAATTTAAAATGATGTTTATTATTTTCTATTTAAGGTTAAAAGCCGCAAAGGCTTTACGCTGCTGAACGATTTCAGCGCGTAAAAGTACGTCATATTATTTAATTGCAAAAATTTTTTATTTTAATAATTTCTTATTTTTACTAACGAAATATAAATATGTGGATAAAGGGTTATGTTTGTGTTTATAATTATTAATTCCAACCCTTTAATGTTAATGAATCAAAATGCTGTAGTGAGAACGTCCGACAGATTTTTTATGACTGACGGATCGGTCTGGAGATCTTCTTCTGCTGTCCAGCCTTTTCCTTTGAGCCATGCGACATGACAGCCGATCGAACGGGCCGGCAGGATGTCTTTCTTTAGACTGTCGCCAACCACGAGCACTTCCTCCGGTTCAAGCCCGAGGGCCACGACACCGAGGCGAAATATGGTTGGATCCGGTTTCCTGATTCCGACGACCGCACTTTCTATGACGCCCTTGAAGTAGCGGCGCAGATCGAAATCGCGCAGAACGGAATCGACGTTGCCGTAGAAATTTGAGACGAGCATCATCGGATAACGCGATGCGAGTTCTTCCAGGACAGGGCGCGCGTCCGCTATGGCATTGCGGGCGGCCTCGTAGCAATAGTCGGCTATGGGTTCCGCGAATGCCTCTGTGGCCCCTTCGGCGAGGTGCCCGTTATCGACGAGCCACTGCAGCTCGATCTTCATTTTCTTCAGAAGCAGGTCGTGGAAATTATCGTTGGGCAATATATGGCGCACCCGGGCCAATTCGCGCTCAGCATAGACGTATGCGTCGCGAAAAACAGCTTTGTCTATGCCGACGCCGCATGCCTGATAACCGTCCCAGATAACTTCGCTCCAGTGGACGCCGCGGCTGTCGATTGTGCCGCCATAGTCGAAAATAATTCCTTTTATCATTGTTGACAGATGTTTTTTGGAAAAAGAGGTTCAGTATTTTCCTTCCTGAAGTTCGCGGGTGAAATAGCGGCATATCCGTTCATGGCGCACCACCATGTAGATCAGGAGGATGTTAAGGACTGTCAGCTCGAAAGCGAAATAGAGCCAAGGCATCGTCAGGAATAGCGATGTGAACAGGGCTATCGTTCTCCAGTTGAATGAAAGTATGTTGGTATATTTCATCAGTGGCAATGATTTTCTCCTGAAATCCTCGCGGAATTTTGACGGGATTTTTCCGTCGGGAAAACGTTTGGCCAGTTCCCGGCGCAGGCGTTGCATGGCGGGCGCGGTTGCCTCCTGCTGCAGAGTGTAGTTCGTATAGGTGCTGAGCGTCAGCTTTTTCCAGAAATTCTTTTTCCATGAAAGGGAGGCGAGCTGACGTTTAAGGGTGAAAGCCGTTTCGAGTTCGCTCCCCTCGTCGCCTTTGAGGAAATAGAGATGGAACTGGCGGTAGTAGTCGGCCATAGCCGCCTGTTTAGCGTGGCAGAGCCCCGTGACGACAGCCATTACCCAGATGACCCAGTGGTGGGCCATGAAGAACTCAGAAGTGACATTCTCGCGCAGACAGATGGCAACGTAGATGGCTGCGAACCAGAAGTCGCCGCTCAGACCGTCGAGAATCCTGCCCAGACGTGAATACTGATGGGTCATGCGCGCCAGCTGTCCGTCGGCGCTGTCAAAAGAATTGGCCCAGACGAGCAGGAGCATTCCGATCACATTGAGCCAGAGCTCCGGAAAATAGAAGAGCACTCCGGCTCCCAGTCCCAGAAAGATGGATGCTATGGTTATGGCATTCGGGGTAACGCCGAGTTTTTTTGCCAGACAGGCCCAGGCATATCCTATGGGCCGGTAGAAAGCGAGGTCTATGTGTTCCTCGGTGTCCATTGACTTCAGCGAGTCGCGGTAGGATGACTTTGGCGTGCTTGAAGATGAGTCGTTTGACATTGGCGTTTTATACTGTTTTGCTTGTTACGATAAATCTGTTCATGGTCTCACTCAGCGGAAGTTTTGCCCTTTGGGGGCCGGATTGAGGGGATTGTCGCGCAGGGCGTAGGTCTTTTCCCGCAGGAATGCCCCGAGTTCGTCGAGCGACGAAGAATGGGCTTTCTGTTCTTCGACCGTTATGGGGTTGCCGATAGAGATGTGCAGCTCCTTGCCGTTTTTGCGGAACACCTCGGCGGGAAGTCTCAGCGAGCGCGCCGGCCAGCAGACAACCCCAAGAATGTTGCACCACCAGCTGTTGGAGCCGTGGAAGAATATAGGGATCACCGGAACTTTCGCTTTCTCGATGATCTGGAGGACTGAACGCTGCCATTCGCGGTCCTGCAGGCGTCCCCGCCAGTTGACTTTGCTCATCGCGCCGGCGGGGAAGAAGCCGAGAGGCTCACCCTCCTTGATCTGTTTCAGTGCCTCGCGGATGCCTTTGACCGACTGGGCGCGGCGCGACGGGTCGTTTGACGGGATGGGGTCAACGGCTATGAAGTTCGGGCGCATTCCCGAAATGTAGTTCAGAATCATGTTGACCATGACCTTGAACTTCGGGCGCCGGGTGCCGATCAGATAGATGAGCGCTATGCCGTCGAGAGCGCCGAACGGATGGTTGCTTATCGTGATGAAGGCGCCTTCGGGCAGATGGTCGAGAAGTTGGGCGTTGTCAACGCGCAACGTGTTGTGGAATTCCTGGAAAAGCAGCTTTTCCGTACATTTCGGACCCGGCTCCGCGCAGCTGGCTGCATGGACCCGGTTGACCTTATCGACCGAGAGGAAGCGGAGCAGTGCGTTGACCAGACGGGGATGTCCGTCAAGTTTCGGGACCATCCGCCTGACATCGTCGTAGTTCAGGACGTCAGGCTTCACGTGATAGGTCTCATTGGCGTTCGTACTGTTTTCTGCCATATATTTTTAAGGATGGATGTTATTGTCAGTGGTAATTTAATCGTCATGAGGATGGTGACGGTGACGAAGCGAGGGGCAGATCGCGTTGACGAATCTGATGGCTGCCGCATCGAATCTGGTGGGACGATAGACGAAATAGCGCTGCATGACGAAATTCCAGAACCATGAGACGAGAATCGAGACCGTCAGACGGGCTGCCGCATAATATCCGTCGGGCTTGAACCCGATGGAGTCAAGCCAGTGCCAGCGCGAAAGGACATAATAGAGCGCCTCTGTACCTCCGGAGTTCAGCAACATGCTTCCGCACCACACCAGCGAGTATTTCACTATCACCGCTTTCCAGGGACAGTCCGACGCCCTGAAGGTGAAACGGTAATTGAGAATACAGTTCAGGATGCCCCCGGCTATCGCTCCGATGGCCGTGGAGAACCAGACCGGCAGATCGAGAAGCGCGAAAAGCGCGAAACCGGTCAGCATGTCGAGAATGCCTGATGACTGCGACGAGAATCCGCTACGCAAGAAAGTGTAGAAGAGCTTGTCGCTTGTCAGCAGATTGTTTGTCGCATCCTTCAGTCTGGTCATGGGAATTGCTGTGGGTTGATTGTCATTTTGCGGCGTGGGCCTTGATGGCTGCCATTATTGATTTCGCTATGAAAGGAGCGGCCTCGTTGCGGCACGGCGCGAAGCTGGGCCAGTCGTTGAAGTCTATGATCCTTATGTCGCCCTGCGCAGAGACTATGCAGTCTCCTCCGTAGATGTTTACATCGAGGACTTCCGAGGCTTTCTGGCAGATTGCTTTCATCTTGTCGTGGTCAAACGAAAGACCCTGCGAATGGCCGTTTATGGCCTCGTGGCCATACTTGCTGTGCCCCGAGTCAAAGGGATAGAACCAGAAGAAGAAAGGCGAGTCTCTGACGCCGTAGAATTTGATCAGGTCACCCTCGAGATGGCGGTTGATAACGGCGCGTTTGATGCCACGGAGAAAATACTCCTGAAGCACTTCCTGCGCTTCCTCGGGATGCCGTACATAGCTGACATCCTCTTTGTGCATGGCGTGGAAGTCGCCGCGCTTGATCCAGCAGCGGTCCATTTTCAGCTTTGTCAGCGCGTCGCGCACACCTTCGTCGGTGTTGACTATTATGCTTTCCGGATAAGGGATGCCGCAGCCTACGAGAATGCGCGTCATGCGTTCGCGCGTGCAGTTCTCTATGCCGTAGCCCGAGTTTATGACAAGGCAACCTTTGTCTTCGAGTTCCTGCAGCTTCATGATTGAACGCTGTTCGCGACACATGTTTACTATGATCTGTTCTTTCACATGGCCTGCGATGAGCTGTTCCTCGCTGTAGGTGGTGACGGCGCAACCGCGTTTGCGCAACTGGTCGGCGACAAGATTGAATATCGCCGCGTCGTTCCCTATGTGATTGGGCGAGAACGCTCCCGCTCTCATTATGCCCGCTATGTTAATGTCTGCCATCTGTAAGTTCGTGGATAAGAAAATGTGAAATGATATTGATTCTGGTTATGGAGACCTGTGCACCGTGAGGGTCAGCTTATGAATGCTTCCGCCGTGGCGATGTCGCCCGCATGGTCCACATCTATGATTTTCGGAAAAGGATATGCTTTGAGATTCAGCCCGGCCTCTACGAGCGCGCGCTGATAGTTGCGCATTCGGCTGACTCCGGTCTCCATGCAGTTCTCGAGCACTTTCAGGGCTGGCGCCGTCAGTCCGTAAATGCCTCCGGATATGTACTTCATTCCTTCGAAGGGACGGTCGCGGAAAGCGGTGATGCGCATGTCGGCGTCAACGTCTATGTAGAGCGGTTTCTCGTCATCGATGAATGAGGTGACGGCCATGTAGCCGTCGGTTGTCTCGTCCGCTTCGAACGCTTCCACGTAGGCGCGGAAATCCTCCTCGCGGAAAATCGTATCGACCGTTGTCAGGATGAATTTTCCATCCTCGAAATGACGGCTGACTTCATAGAAGCTGTGCATGGAACTCGGAGTGGTCTTGACCGTCAGATGAAGCGGCACCGGCAATTTGAGTGACTCCAGATATTCGCGGACTTCCGTCATCTGTTCGTTCACTATGATGCTCAGCGACTCCGGATTGCAGTCCGTCATTATGTCGATGAGGCGTTTTATCATCGGTGTCCCGCAGAGGTTCACAAGCGGTTTCGGCAGTTTCACGCCTTCCTGGACGAGACGCGATCCTTCTCCTGCTGCAATTATGGCGTAGTTCATTCGTCGGATGATTTTGTGAGGTCAAGTACAACATTGTCTTTCTTGTTGCGCTCCACATATTGCTTGCGCAGAGGATTTCGGAGCGCCTCGGCGTGGTGATGGCGTGAGCGGAAAATGTCGATTGCGGCATAGATGGCCTGACGCATGGAGTCAGCCGACGCTATTCCTTTTCCGGCAATGTCCATTCCTGTGCCGTGGTCGGGCGACGTGCGCACGAAGGGCAGCCCCGATGTCACGTTGACTCCCGCATCCATGGCGAGTGTCTTGAAAGGAGCGAGCCCCTGGTCATGGTACATCGCGAGAATTCCGTCGAATTTCTCCCACATACCGCTTCCGAAAAAGCCGTCGGCGGCAAACGGGCCGAAGGCGTTGATCTTCGCCTCGCGGGCCTTTTCAATCGCGGGGATGATCTGCTCCTTCTCTTCGGTCCCTATCAGGCCGTCCTCCCCGCTGTGGGGGTTGAGCGAAAGAACCGCTATGCGCGGGTGACGGATGGCGAAGTCGCTTTCTAGAGCGGCGTCGAAAGCCTGGATTCTGGCCAGCACATTCTCTTCGGTGATTTCCTCGCTGATTTTGGCGACGGGAGTATGGATCGTCACCAGCGCGACTCTTATTTTTTCGGAGGCAAGGATCATCAGAGCTTTCTGCGACCCGTCTGAAAGGGAAGCTTCGAGATATTCGGTGTGGCCCGGAAATGAAAATTTCTCGCTGCGGATTGTCGATTTGTTTATCGGAGCTGTAACCAGTGCGTCGATTTCGCCGTTGCGCAGATCGGTGACCGCGCTTTCGAGAGCGAGGAACGCGGCATGGCCGGCATCATGTGAGGCTACGCCCGGTTCGACCTTCAGCTGCTCGTCAACGACATTGATTATATTTATCTGGTCAGGCGAGGCCTGAGCCGCTGACGGAATCTGATGGAGCTGTACCGGAGGCAGCTCGGCAAGTTTCCGGTAAGTGGCGGCGACTTTGGCCGAACCGTATATTACGGGAGTGCATAACTCCAGCATGCGGGGATCCTCGAGGGCTTTCAGAATCACCTCATATCCGATCCCGTTGGTGTCGCCGTGGGTTATGCCTATCTTTATTTTTCGTTCTGACATGGTCTTTTGAAGAGTTCTATAGTAATTTCCCACAAAAATAGCAAAATTTCTGCAACCTAATGGTCTTTCGGCTTCAAAACTTCATCTGACGCCGCCCTGCAGAGTCCAGCTGACGGAGTCCGACAGCTGCTTGCCGCGGTCGGAGGCTATAGCGCGTATTTCGTTCTTGCCGGGGCGCAGGGCGACGTTTTCCATAGTGAATGTGCCGTATCCCTCGGGTGTCATTCGTCCGAGTCCTTTCCCGTTGACACTCAGCTGCACTTCCTTGAGATTGGAAAACACGGTGACGGTGGTCGATGGCATTGTCCGCCGGTCGTGACGGCGCTCCGAGATATAGACGAAAGGCTCCTCGCGGTTCCAGTTGGCCTTGTAGAAATAGAAAGCGTCCTTTTTTACTTTGCGGTCGAACGTTACAAGTCCTTTGTCGTTGATGCCGAAGCGGTCTCCTTCCGTTCGGTGGGCCGCGCCGAAATCAAAAAGGTTCCAGACGAACGATCCCCAGACGAAAGGTCTTTCCGCCAGAGCTTTCCAGTTCTCGCGGTGATAAAAGGTCTGATAATTTTCGGGATGCCACATTCCCGAGGCGATTCCGGGTTTGACGGAATCCTGCTGGTGATAGACGCTTGCTCCGGCGCCATATTCGCTCATCCCTATCCTGTACTCGGGATGTGATTTATGCGTTCTGTCGAGCCATTTGCCGAGGTCGGAAGGATGGCCGCCATACCATCCGAAATACTGGTTCCAGGCTATGAGATCCGTAACCCCGTTGATCGGGTCGTCCGCACCGAGAAAACTTGCAGCCGTCGAGAGACGGGTGGGATCCTCGCGGTGAACGGTTTCATTGAGCTTCCCTACATATTCCGCCGGGTTGTCGCCGAAAGTCTTGAGCTCGTTGAAAATTCCCCAGAAACAGATGGAGGGATGGTTGTAGTTCTGGCGTATCATTTCTTTCAGCTGCTGCATGCCGTTTTCGCGGAATGCGGGAATGTCGTTGAATCCCCTGTCATTGTATCCGCCCGGGCCGATGAAAGGAATTTCTGCCCAGACAATCATTCCGTCGCGGTCCATCAGGTCGTAGAAATATGTTGCCTGAGGATAGTGGGCGAGTCTCACAGCATTCGCTCCTATCTCCCTGATTATGGCCGCATCTTCTTCGTGGTGCACCGGCAGGAGGGCGTTGCCTCTCTCTGCGCGGTCCTGGTGGCGGCACACCCCGCGTAGCCTGAGCGGTTTCCCGTTCAGCGAAAAGCCGTTGTCGGATGTCACGGAGAAGGATCTGAGCCCGAGAGGCTGCTCCATTCTGTCGGTCACTTTTCCTGACGCATCGGTCACTTCGGCCACGGCTGTGTAGATGAACGGATCCTCCCGACCGTTCCAGAGATGAGGATTGCCGATGGCGAAATCAAGTGCGATTCGGGCAGTGCTGTCCGGGCCGAGAGCGAAATCGGCCGATTTTTCGGCTATCGCCTTGTGGCCGTCCGTCAAAGTGATCTTGAGTTTACCTTCCGCCTTATTATCGCCGAGATTGCTCACGACAACAGCCGCTTCCACGTCGGCGTTCTCCTTCGTGACTTTTTTCTGGGTGAGATAAAATCCCGGGGAGGCGTAATCGGTCAGGGATATGTGCAGCGGATCCACCGCCACGAGATATACATCCCGGTAAATGCCGCCATACATGTTGAAGTCTCCGACAAGCGGCATAATCTCCAGATCGAGGGCATTTGTGACCTTTACGGTCACTGTATTCTCTTTGTCAGCTTCCAGAAACGGCGTGATCTCTATGACGAAAGCGGTGTAGCCCCCTTTGTGCTCCCCCGCGAAGCGGGAGTTGACAAACACATCGGCCTTCTCGTTGGCTCCCTCAAAGCGCAGATACACGCGTTTCCCTTTCCATGCTGCAGAGGGCTTGATCTTTTTCTCGTAGATGCCCATGCCGCGGTAGTAGTCCTGACGCCCCGAAAGGGCGTCGGCGGCGTTCCAGGTGTGGGGGAGATCGACTCTCTCCCCTTTCCCGCTGAATTTGTTGGCGAAGCGGAATGTCCAGTCCGCGTTCATCGGAATGACGGTTCGCTGCGCAAGCATTGTGGCTACTGCGCCTGCAATCAGAAGAAGTGTCAGAAATGTTTTTCTCATGGTCAAGCAATGACTGGTTACGAAAAAGCCCCGCAACTATGGATTGCGGAGCTTTTTTGGCGCTTCAGGATGGGCTTGAACCAACGACCCCCTGATTAACAGTCAGGTGCTCTAACCAACTGAGCTACTGAAGCATTTGCTTTACCGAAAATTGCTCGGCGTTCTTCCCTCCGGAAGTTTAGCGATGCAAAATTACTTTCTTTCCCTGAGATATGCAAGAATTGAGGCAAAAAAATCAAGAAAAATAGTTTTTTATCGTTTTTATGAAATATTTGGGCATGGATTTGTTATAATTATTGACTAACTTTGGTCGCTAAAAATTCAGGGATCACGTAAAAGGGTCCGAATCACATCTCATATCCATCCTGTAAGTTCTTATGAAGAAACTTTTCTACGCCGCTGCTCTGCTGATAGCCGCCGCCTTCATGTCTCAGGCGGAAACGCGCAGCCCTAAAGCTGACATAAACGCTAATCTCACCATTTTTAATGCCGTGGTGAAGGAATTGCAAAGCAATTATGTTGACACCATAGACATGGAGAAATCCGTGCAGACGGCGATCGGCGCAATGCTTAACCGACTTGATCCATATACCGAATACATGCCGCGGAAAGAGCAGGAAGATTTCCGCACCCTCAATTCGGGCGAATACGCCGGTATCGGCTCATATATAATGCAGCGCGACGGAAATGTCTATATTTCCGGCCCCCACGAGGGTTCTCCGGCGGCGCAGGCCGGCCTGCGCACAGGCGACCTCATAACCATGGTCGATACTGTTACCGTGCTCGGAATGACGACCGAGCAGGTCAGCAACCGGCTCAAGGGCCAGCGTGGAACGACCGTGAAGGTCACCGTCAAGCGTCCCTACGTTCAGGATTCCATCCTGACGTTCGAGATTGTCCGTGACAAGATCCAGATTCCATCCGTCCCCTACTCCGGAGTCATCGGCGGCGATCTGGGATATATCCAGCTGTCGCAGTTCTCCGAAAAATCCGCCGACGAGGTGCTTGACGCGCTCGACCGTCTGACCGGCGAAAACAATATAAAAGGTCTTGTCCTCGATCTTCGCGACAATGGCGGCGGTTTTCTTGAAAGTGCGGTGAAGATCCTCGGATATTTTCTTCCGAAAGGAACCGAGGTCCTGCGCACACGTGGCAAAGGCGTGATGGACGAGCGTGTCTATAAGACATCAGATAAGCCCGTGGCTCCGCAGCTGCCGCTGGTGGTGCTGATCGACGAGGGAACCGCCTCTGCCTCCGAGATTACCGCCGGTGCCCTTCAGGATCTCGACAGAGCGGTCATCCTGGGCAGTCGGTCTTTTGGCAAGGGACTCGTGCAGACCACTCGCGAACTCCCCTACGAAGGCTTGCTGAAAGTGACTGTGGCCCGCTACTATATTCCGAGCGGCCGTCTGATCCAGGCTATCGATTATTCCCATCGTAATCCCGACGGCACCGTGGCGCGTATTCCCGACAGCCTGACAACGGCATTCACCACCGCTGCCGGACGAATTGTGCGCGACGGCGGTGGAATAACCCCTGATATAAAGGTGAAATATCCCGAAATAAGCCGTCTGACCTATAACGTGGTGCGCGACAACTGGGCGTTTGATTTCGCTAACAAGTATTATGCGGGTCATCCTTCCATTGCAGCTCCCGGCGATTTCGTCATAACCGACAGCATCTACGAGGATTTCAAGCGATTCATTAATCCCGCGAAATTCAACTACGACAAGGTCTGCGAGACCATGCTGAAGAATCTTCGCGAAGCGGCCAAGATCGAAGGTTACATGAACGACAGCCTCAGCGCCCAGATGGACCGCCTCGAAGCGATGATGAAACATCCTCTCGACAAGGACCTCGACACTCACCGCGACGCGATCACGCCCTATCTCGAGCGCGAGATCGTCAACCGCTATTATTACCGCCCCGGTGAAATTCAGAGTTTTCTGCGTCATGACGCCGCCATAGACAGCGCTGTCACGATTCTCCATGATCCGGCCGAATACCACAGATTGCTTTCACCGCAACTCCCTGCAAAGAAGAAATGAAACTTAGCGAGATTGCCGGCAGTTTCAGGGAAGGACCGCGCGGAAAGGCTCTGAAGAGCGCCCTGAAGTCAAAAGGGAAAGTGACATCGGTCTATAATCTTGCGGGATCATCGGCGGCCATGATGCTCTCGCTTCTTTCCGACACTAAGATACCTGTCCTTGTAATAGGCGATTCGCTTGACGATGCGGGTTATCTTTATCATGATCTGACCCGCCTCTCTGGTGAGGAGGCGGTCGCCATGCTTCCCTCGGGCTACAAGCGTCATATAAAGTATGGCCAGCCCGATCCTCCCTCTCAGATTCTCCGCACCGAAGCACTCACGCGCTGGAACACCGACAGAAAACTTCGTTTCGTCGTCACCTATCCTGAGGCGCTGGCGGAAAAAGTGGCTGACCGCGAGGACATCACCACCCACACCCTCCGCTTGAGTTCCGGCAGTCAGACCGACATGACCGAGACTGTCAGATGGCTCCGTGAAAACGGATTCACTGAGACCGACTACGTCTATGAACCGGGTCAGTTCGCGGTGCGCGGCTCTATTCTCGACATTTTCGGCTACAGCCACGAACTGCCGTTCAGAATCGACTTTTTCGGTGACGAGATCGACTCGATGCGCACCTTCAACATCGAGACGCAGCTCTCGGAAGAGCGTCTCGACAATCTCGCCGTGACCGCCAACATGTCGGCTGGTTCCGCCGGTTCCTCCATTCTTGATTTCATCTCGCCCGACACCCTCATTGCCGTCCGCGATGCCGCATATACCGTGTCACGCATCAGTCAGGTGACCGGCGAATCCTTCTCCGAAAGTGCCGCCATAGCCTCCGAAGGCGACGCCTCGGCCATGACAAGGCTTATCGACAGCGATTCTTTCGCCGCGCGGTTCGGCGATTTCAGGCGCCTGGAGTTCACGGCCGCTGCAAACGCCGTCCCCGGCGCCGACACCTCGATTGACTTCAAGTGCTCGCCGCAGGCCCTCTATCACAAGAACTTCGATCTCATCGCCGATTCTTTCAAACGTTTTATCGCTGACGGCTATAGGATCTACATCCTTTCCGACAGCGAGAAGCAGATCGAACGTCTGCGCGCCATTTTCGCCGACCGTGGTGATGACATATCTTTCACTCCGGCCGACGCGACGCTCCACGAGGGCTTCGTTGACCATATAACCAAGTCCTGTCTGTTCACCGACCATCAGATTTTCGACCGTTTCCACAAGTATAACCTCAAGAGCGACCGCGCTCGCTCGGGCAAGCTCGCTCTCTCGCTCAAGGAACTCGGCTCGATTGAACCGGGCGACTACATAGTCCATGTCGATCACGGTGTCGGCCGGTTCGCCGGTCTGTTGCGGACGAATGTCGCGGGGCGCGTTCAGGAGATGATAAAGCTCACCTACGCCAACAACGACACTATTTTCGTCTCTATCCATTCGCTCCATAAACTCGCCAAATACCGCGGCAAAGAGGGCGTTCCTCCGAAAATCAACAAACTCGGCAGCGGCGCGTGGAACCGGATGAAGGAGAAGACAAAGACCAAGCTGAAGGATATAGCCCGTGACCTCATAAAGCTCTATGCCGCACGCAAAAACGAGAAAGGATTCTCTTTCTCTCCCGACAGCTACATGCAGCATGAGCTGGAGGCATCCTTCATCTACGAGGACACCCCCGACCAGCTGACGGCCACCAAGGCCGTGAAAGCCGACATGGAGAGTCCCCGTCCAATGGACCGCCTGATCTGCGGAGATGTCGGATTCGGAAAGACGGAAGTGGCGATACGCGCCGCCTTCAAGGCTGCCGCCGACAACAAGCAGACCGCCGTACTTGTCCCCACCACCGTCCTCGCATATCAGCATTATCATACTTTCGCCGACCGACTGAAGGATTTTCCCGTAAGGGTCGATTACCTGTCGCGTGCTCGTTCCGCAAAGGACACCAAGGCCATTCTTGCCGATCTTGCCGCCGGAAAGATCGATATTCTGATCGGGACACATAAAATTATCGGCAAATCTGTGAAATTCAATGATCTGGGACTTCTCGTGGTCGATGAGGAGCAGAAATTCGGCGTAGCTGTCAAGGAGAAGCTGAAACAGATGAAGACCAACGTCGATACGCTGACAATGAGTGCCACTCCCATTCCCCGAACGCTTCAGTTCTCGCTGATGGGCGCGAGGGATCTCTCGGCGATAACCACACCGCCCGCCAACCGCTATCCGATAGCCACAACCGTCTGTGCGCTGACCGACGAGACCCTTGCCGAGGCCGTGAACTTCGAGATGTCGCGCAACGGACAGGTCTTCATGGTCAACCACCGCATCGAGGGGCTTCACGAACTGGAGGCTATGATCAACCGTCTCGTGCCTGACGCACGCGTGGTCGTGGCCCACGGGCAGATGCCTCCCGAAAAACTGGAGAAAGCCATTCTCGATTTCGCCAATCACGATTATGACATCCTTCTCTCCACCACTATCATCGAGAGCGGCATAGACATGCCGAATGTCAACACCATCATCATAAACAACGCGCAGAATTTCGGTCTCAGCGAGCTCCATCAGCTGCGCGGACGCGTGGGGCGCAGTTCCCGCAAGGCATTCTGTTATCTGACCGTCCCGCCTCATGTCCCGCTCTCACCGACATCGCGCCGGCGCTTGCAGGCAATCGAAAGTTTTTCCGATCTCGGGAGCGGAATCCACATCGCAATGCAGGACCTCGACATCCGCGGAGCCGGCAATCTGCTCGGTGCCGAGCAGAGCGGATTCATCGCCGATCTGGGCTACGAGACCTATCAGAAGATCCTGAAAGAGGCGGTCACCGAGCTTCGCAACGAAGAATTCAGCGAGCTTGATGCCGACAAGGATACTCAGCGCGAAAACACCGAATATGTCGCCGACTGCGTAATAGAGAGCGATCTCGAATTGCTGTTGCCGCCCGACTACGTACCTCAGGAGAGTGAACGCATATCGCTTTATCAGGAACTCGATTCGATAGAGCGCGAGAAAGACTTGCTCGAATTCAAGGAGCGGTTGATCGACCGCTTCGGAAAGATTCCTCATGTAACGTCCGAACTCTTGCGCATTCCGCGCCTCAGGCGCCTTGCCCGACAGCTCGGAATCGAAAAAGTGGCGCTGAAACAGGACGTCATGTATGTCTATTTCGTCGATGACACCAATGTAGCCTACTATCAGAGTCCTATGTTCGGACGTCTCCTCCAGTATCTTCAGGAAAATCCGCGTCGGTGTCGCATCAGGGAAAAGGGCGGCAAGCGGAGTTTCGCCATCGACCATGTCAGCACCGTTGAGGAAGCCGTCGCAGTCCTCGAGCAAGTCCTCTCCCTCCCCGGCATCTGATTCCCCCCTCCCC